>Ga0307508_10000492_pt1 | contig 47536 bp, 30 predicted proteins | sample 9_EM_MG_FD_203089 | JGI IMG/M metagenome (GOLD analysis project Ga0307508, IMG submission 203089) | Populus trichocarpa ectomycorrhiza microbial communities from riparian zone in the Pacific Northwest, United States - 9_EM | ecosystem: Host-associated > Plants > Roots > Unclassified | place... | reverse complement strand
ATTTGTATAAATTTTTATTTATAATTTATTATTTATAATTAATTTATTCTCTTTTGGATTCGAACCAAAATTAACACTTTAGAAGAATGCAGTTCTAACCATTAAACTAAGAGAAATTATTTTTGTTTTTATAATCTTTTTAATTTACTTGTTTACACTTGCTCAACTCCCTCCCGCATGCTTTTAGTAATAGTAGAAATAGGGCACTCTAGCATCTTTTTATGCGCTAAAGCATAAAGGTTAGTATAAGCTACCCTTGCTAAGGCGGAGCTAGGCCTTTATTTTGTTTTTATTTTGTTTAAACTGCGGCAGCAGGCCACCGCTCCCATGCTAAATTAGCATTTTTATTTTATTTTTATTAAAATTTATAAATTTAAGGAAAGCTTTTGGGTGCTGGGAAATTAGAATAGAAATATTTTTATATTTATCTAAATTAAATTAACAACATTAATTTTACTATTACTTTTAAATAATTAATTCTAAAAAATTATTAGAAAATAGAATCAATAAATAAATAATAATATAGTAAAATAAATATAAAAATTTAAGTTAATAGCCGAAAAAAGGAATCGAACCTTTGTTATACCGTCATGAATGGTATGTTTTAACCTATTAAACTATTTCAGCTCAGAATTTAGTTCTTATTTCTTTTAAATTAAATTATTAACTTATTTATCCCTTTAGTTGCTATTATTTTCTACAATAACATAGGGCTGCCTAGATATTGCTAAAGCATATTTATTTTTTAATTAAATTAATAATTTTTATATATTAATATATTTATTTAAAATTTGATAATCTTATTATAGATTACTTAATAATAAATAAAGAGAGGATAGGGATATAGTGATGTTTAAGAGATTTTGTTAGAGATTATTATCATTTAATACGCTTGGTATTATATATTTCAGGTATTTTATTGATATAAAATAAATATTTAAATTATATATATGGTACAAAAACACATTGGCTTTTGTTTAAAATCGTTTATTCGTTTTAAAAATTAATAGAATTTTTGGGGATAAATTTGGTTATTCCAAATTTAATATATCAAATTTATTAGGAGTGGGGGAATTCATTAAATTCCGTAGCAATATCCATTAAAGTATTTTCTATTAAACCTACCATTGGAACAATTATAATAAACCAAGCAAAGTAAAAACCTGTTGCCACTTGACCAATCTCAACAAATGGTGAGTTAGGGTGCTGGCTTCCAATCCACATTAGGATAAAGAAGTTAACAACGAAAGCCCAGAAGAAAAATTTCATAGCTGGTCTGAAAGCCATTCCTCTAATTCTAGATACATCAGTTATAGGTAAAACTAATAAAATTAATAATGAACCAAACATAGCTAAAACTCCTAATAATTTATTAGGAATAGATCTTAATATAGCATAGTAAGGTAATAGATACCATTCAGGTACAATTGAAGGTGGAGTTTGCATTGGATTAGCAGGAATATAATTATCACTGTGTCCTAATAAGTTAGGATAATAGAAAACTAAAATTGATAATACTAAGAAGAATAAGAAAATAGTTACTAAATCTTTAAAAATAAAGTAAGGATGGAAAGCTAATCTATCTGTATTAGATGTTATTCCATTAGGATTATTTGAACCATGAATATGTAAAGCAATTAGGTGAGCTACTACTAAAGCAGCTAATAAGAAAGGTAATAAAAAATGTAAAGAGAAGAATCTATTTAATGTAGCATTACTTACACTAAATCCTCCCCAAATTAATTCTACTAAATCTTGACCAAATACAGGAATAGCACTTAATAAATTAGTAATTACAGTAGCACCCCATAAACTCATTTGTCCATAAGGTAAAACATAACCTAAAAATGCTATAGCCATCATTAAAACTAATATTATTACTCCTATTGACCATAATAATACTCTAGGTGATTTATAAGATCCATAATATAATCCTCTTCCAATATGTGCATATACGAAAATAAAGAAGAATGAAGCTACATTAGCATGGCAATATCTAATGATATAACCTGCATTAACATCTCTCATTATGTGTTCTACTGATGAAAAAGCAAAATCTACATGAGGTTGATAATGCATTGCTAAAAAACTTCCTGTTAAAATTTGTATTACTAAACAAATTCCTAATAAAGAACCAAAGTTCCATAAATAAGATATATTAGCTGGTTCTGGTGAATCAATTAAATAAGAATTAAATAATCTAAGTAAAACATGCGACTTTAGTAATCTCATTTTTATTTTTTTATAAATTTAACATTACTATTTTATAAATTAAAATTAAATAATGAATAATTTCTTTTTAGTTTTGCCCTTTATTTATAGACAGGTAAAGTAAAGAACTTTAAATTTATCTATAAGTATAGTTATATATTAATTTTTAATTAATGAAAATTGAGATAAAAAATAATATTTTTTTATTAAGTTAATAAATAATTTAACTTATATGTTAATATATTATATTTAATAATAATATATTTAGTTTTATTATTATTTTGTTTGACACTATAACTATATTATTAATATATTTTATTTAAGATATTTTATTTATATTTAAATTATTATAAGCCCAAGAAGATTTGAACTTCTACAGATTCCTCATCAAGAAATTATTCTACCGTTAAATTATAGGCTTTATTTTTTTATATTTAATTTTATAATTATGAATTTAGGCCTACTATACTTTAGCCCTAGATTTTTCAACATTAATTAAAAAGAAGCTCCTGCCTAACTATTTCTTTCCTATGCTTATGTAAGAAGCAGCTGCATTATAAATCAGTAGTATAGTATAAAGGTGTGACAAGAAAAATATTTATTATTTGATTTATAAAATTATTATTAATCTTATAAATTTATAAAATTATATTGAATAAATTAAATATAAAATAATTGGGTTTAATTTTCCCTATAATAATAAAATAATATTTATTACTAATCGCTTCTTTTAAGTTATTTTTTATAAAAATATAAAGATTATAAAAATATAAAGATTATAATCAATTACTTACTATTTAATAAAAGAATGAAGTTTAAGAAACACAAAACAAAAATAAAAAGAGTTAAGTTTACAGATGGTTCTGTAGTAGACCTGCAAAGTCTATCAAGTTAGGGTTCAATTCCCTCTTAACTTTATGAATTATTATAATTTATAATAATATAAGGTAGGCCCTTATTAATAAATTAAAAAAGACATTTTATATTATAAATATTTAATATAAAATTATAAATTATCAATACCAATAATATATAAATTAAGAATATATTTTATTAATTTTTAAGAATAAAATTTAGTATAATAAATAATTAATAAATTAATGAATATAAAACTAATAAAGAACAATATTATTCAAATTTATAAATATTCAGTTTCAATATTTAAATACTTGAATAAACATTTATATTTAACAACTATTCTAGCATAAAAAATAAAATCTAAAAATAGTATTTACTATAAAGTATATAGTTACACTGTGAAATTATTTATTTTAGTAAATTTACTTCTTTCATCTGGTATATTCTTTAGTTCTATTGATTTACAAACACCTCTGCTTTAGCACAGTTATATATTTGTTTTATTAAACTAAATTCAGTTATTATAAAGAATTATTTTATCTAAATATAATGAATTAATTCATTTAAATATAGATAAAGATTTAGTTGTTGATGAAGATTTAGTTGAGAAATAAGTGGCCTCCAACCCTTCTATAAATGAAAAATATAAATAATATTAATGACCCCAAGAGGATATAGTTAATTCTAATCTAGTTAATTCAGATTCAAGTAAAAAACCTAATAAAGGTAATAAACCTGATTTAAAACTTTATTTATCAACTATAATAATTATATTTATATTTTATATTTGGTATACCTGTAAACTCTGCTATGCAGGATCACGATTATCAAAATTATAACTTTATAACTAGATATCTAATTAATATTAAATCATTAATTAAAGATTTATGGGATGGTATACAAATATTTAATTATGTCAATAATACTTTTACTTATAATGGTGGGCTATCAGATATAGCTCCGCAGCCTTTATAAAGAAAGATTAGATAATTTAAGGTTATAAATAAGGGCGGATATTGTGTAAAATTTTAACAATTATTAACATCAAGTCTACTTGATAAATTAGTAATGCTAAACTAAATACTTCACAGTATATTCATTTGCATCCTATTTAGAAATAATCTATTTCTTATAAACAGTTTTTTCTTCAGTTATCTTACCTAGTCCTAACTATTGCAAGCCAACTAAAAAAAGAGCTCCACTTTTCGAAGGTGCCTAACCAATAAATAGATATAAGCAGCCAACCTCCACTCCTCTAAATATTATAAAAAAATAATAAAGGAGTCATTCCCTCTACGGCTTTGCAGACGTAAGGAAGCGCTTTAACACCTTAAGATGCCAAGGGAGTGATAAAAATAAAAAAAAAAGAAGGAGTGTTCCTAAGGCCTATTATTAATAACAAAAGAGCCTTAGGCAAACTATTGATAGTATCCAGAGGTTAGATTCTTGCTTTATATACATTCAGCGCTTATCTATTATGTTTGTGGCTACCCAACTATGCTTACTGATTTTTATAAAATTAAAAATTATTAAATAATATTAAAAACTTCAACAATTGGTACACTAGAGAAACACAGCCTATTGATCCTTTCGTACTAGAAGGTCTGCCTCCTTTTACTATTTGTCCCTCCAGAAGATAGGGACCATACTGACTCACGTCGTATTAAACCCAACTCGCGTACCCTTTTAATCGGCGAACAGCCGAACCCTTCCCAGCTTCTTCCCCAGGAGGATAGGATGAGTCGACATCGAGGTGCCAAACAGCCGGGACAATGTGTACTCTCGCCGGCTATCAGCCTGTTATCCCTAGCGTAACTTTTATCGATTGATCCCCGTCTATTCCATAATATAGCGAAGGGTCACTAAGCCCTACTTACGTATCTGTGCGACTTCTAAGTCTTTCAGTTAGGCATGCTTTCCGCCTTTACACTCTGCATAACCGTTCACTGGTTAATTGATCTCCATTCAATTTCTAGCTATACCTTTTGAAATAATATAATTATTTTATATAATAAAAATTTGTTTAATAAATTATTTTCTGTCTGGATATTATTATATTAGAATTAAATAAATAATATTTATTATTGAAATAAAATATAAATATTTGGATGTACTTTGCTACTTTATTAAAGACGACCGCCCCAGTCAAACTGCCAATTAGTCAACTATCCCTTTAATTATAAATTATAAGGTAAACATAGACCCAACCCAGTTTTAAGGTTTCCAAATCTAATATGATTTTCTATCGACAGTCCTATTTTCTATTAACTAAAGGTTGTTGTAGATCTATATGATAACTAACTACAGTAAAGCTGCATAGGGTCTTCCCGTCCACCTGGAGGCAATCCGCATCTGCACGGATAATTCAATTTCACTGAGCAAGTTGTAGAGACAGTGAGACCATCGTTACACTATTGATACCAGACCACATTTAATGGCCAACTGATTTTGCTACCTTAGGATCCTCATAGTTAAGACCGCTATTAACCAGACTTTCAATTAGTAACAGTTTCCCATTACCTCTTTTATGTTAATGGCATCGGGCAAATTTCATCCAGAATACTATGATTTTCATCATTGCTCTGAATTGTGTTTTTAGTAAACAGTCGGGGCCTCCGATTTTGTGACACCACCATAAATTTGTTATTTAAGTGGTTCCTCTTATTGTCAAACTTATGAGGAGAACTTGCCGAGTTCCTTAACAACTTTTAGCTCTTCGCCTTAGTATTCTCTACTTACGAACCTGTGTCGGTTTAGGGTACGGTAGAAAAACTTATATTAATTAAATATTAAAATATAATAATAATTAAAAATAAATAATACATTCTTTTCCTGGTCCTCAAGCACCCTATGCTAAAACATAGCATAGTGGCTATTTAAATAATAAAAAATATTAAATAAAAATTGATTTGGACTTTCAGTAAATTACTCATCAGCCAAAACTTTGGTTTTGGACCTTAGAGGCCGCATTAACATGAGACGGTTCAACCTTTTCTCATAACCCTTTCGTATTCGGCGAGAAGTATTATAACTTCTTTTTACGTTACTCATGTCAGCATTATCTCTTCAGTTACCTTAAAACAATGAAACACTGTTCTATCATCAGTATTACTGAATGTTCTACTACCTAAATTAAGAATAAATATTAATAAATTCTTAATCAACACGATATCGGTTGATTATTTAGACCCGTTAAATTTTCGGCGCTACAATCTTATTCATCATTCCATTTATAAAATAAATAGAGTTATTGAAGGGCTGCTACGTTGTTACAACGGTCATTAAAAGATAGCGACTACCAGGCTCACTTTACAGCTGCATTCGATTTGTTACTTCCTTAATTTCACTTAATAATCATTTGGGACCTTGATTTCGTGTTCTCGGCTGTTTCCGTCTTGACTACCCAACTTAGCATGAGCAGTCTGAATATCTACCATCAATTTATGTACTTCCGAGATTCGCTTCCATTGGTAAGATTTTCGAGGTCCCCGCAACCTAAACGCCTCATAGATTTTATTCTATAATTTGTTGGGAATTGCCGTGCTGTACCTCCATAAATTTTGTATAGATGTCATACTTACATATGTTTCGTAGAAAACCAGCTAGCACAAGGTCAGATTGGCATTTCACCGCTTTCCAAAACTCTTCGGAGAATTATGCAACATTCACCCGTTCGATCCATTATAATCTGGTCTTGGAAAGATCACCTTGCTTCGGGTCTAATAGAAGTAACTTATCCATCACTATTTCCTAGGCAATATTAGCTTATTTTGTAAGGTAATATCTTATTTCTATTTATAAAATACTTTAACTTTCACAATGTTACTATAGTCTTACTAGTCTAGCTAGACTAAATGCTTAGCTATCCTTTTTATTTTCATAAAAGGCTTCTAAACACAAAACTTTTGTTACAATGCTAATTTGTACGAGAAATTATAAATAATAATTCTTAATTTGTTTTATTTAATTAAGCTAGTCAGTCCAGTCGCTTTCGCTAGGGCTTTAAACCTTGCTACTCCTATTAACTTGCTGACCCATTATGCAAAAGGTACGCCGTCATTTTATTATTAAAACTTCGACTGCTTATAGGGTTACTAATTCAAGTCTATTTCACTATGTTAATACAATACTTTTCAAACTTTCCTTTACAGTACTTTTCGCTATTGCTAAATTTATAATACTTAGCCTTAGAGGATGGTTCCCCTTTATTCCGACAAGTTTTCTCTCATCGTACTTATTATTTAGTTTGATTATAAATCTACAGGACTTTCACCTTTTTTAGTTATCTTTATTTAATCACGCTTGTGACAGAAATATTGATAGATTTTCAATTTATAATTTTTACTAGGCTAATCCGATTTCACTCACCATTACTTTCGGAGTCTCGGTTGATTTCCTTTCCTTTCCTTACTAGAATGATTTGCTTCAGGAAGTTTTTATATAAAGGTTTCCCTTAGGATCGTCACATTATTTTTAATTCAAGCTTATATAATTATTATAAATAATATTTATTATAAGTTTATTGAATTTGTGGCTTTTGGCTTACACCTCCTTTTTTATAAATTTGCTAGTTATCCTTAATAACCCCTTTAAATTACTTTGATGTTATTACTATATTGTCATCGATACTTTTAGTGAGTTTGTGTGTATAATTAGAGATTTTTTGTAATTAGTTACAATAAGAATATTATAAAAGAATTAATTAATACATCCTCCACTGCCTTACGGAGCTAGGCTCTATGCTAATGCCCTTAGTTACAGACAAGGCTCTACACCGCAAGCCTTTAAGGGCATAATTACATTTAACTTATATAACACTTCATTAAATTTTAATATTTTTTAATTTTAAATTAATTTCATTATAAATGAGGCCCTTCATATTCTAAACGAGCTCTTCCAGATTCGAACTGGGACCACCTCAATTGACAATCGAGTACTCTACCTATTAAGTTAAGAGCCCTATATTAAATTTATAGAATATTTTTAAATAAAAATAAAATTAATAACTGAATTTACAAGAGCGAGGTGACTCGAACACCTACCGATGATTTTGGAGATCGTCATACTAACCAATTGATACTACACTCTTAGACTTAAAGCATATAATTCTCTTTTAAGATTAATTAAAAAAATTAAATTATTTTTTAACTTATTATTTTTATAGAATCTTTTGCATTATAAATTAGCAGTTGCTAAGCGCGCTGTGCCGGAGGCAGGGTGGGGGATAAATTATATTTATTTATAAAATTAAAAAAAGATATGTCCCATAGTAACAGTAATACTAAATGAACCTCTTTTATTTTTATTAGAAAATCTAGCACTATCCACAAATTGAGCTTTCCCTCTAGCTAAAGTACCTCTTTGTAAAGTTTTAACTGTTAATCTTGGTATAACTCTTTGTGTTAATAATCTACCAGCTACTCTTAATTTAAAACCAGATAAGTAAGAAGGTATAATAGAATATTTATTAATAAGTTTATTAGTTTTTTTAATTTTAGCAATTCTAAATAATTTTTTAATAATAAATCTAAGTTTAACAATATTACTAATTAAACCAATCATATTAGATAAGATATTACTATCATAATAAGGATAATGTAATCTATCTAATTCTAATTCTACTGGTTTTTTATAAATTTTACTTAAATTTAAACATAGAGATTGTAATTTATCATTATTATTTAATAATTTATTTTTAGAATAAAATTGATTTAAATAATAAAATAATTGAATAACAACTTTATTAGGAGTAATAACAATAATAGGTTTACTTATTAAACAAGACATAGATAAAAATGTAGATTCTAATAAAGTAAATACATTTTTATTTATTCCTACACTGGCAATGTTATTTTGTATTCCTTTATTAATTTTATTAAATTGATATACAATATTTTGATATTTTACTGTTTCAGAATTATATTTAGAAATAGATTTAAGATATTTATTTATATTTAATTTTATTTCTTTTTTTACTTCTTGATTATTATTATTATTTATATTTGTATTAATTAATTTTATAATATTTTTATTAATTTTTACTTTATTATTTTTTACATCAGCCACAGGCATTGTATTTGCTAAAGCTGGAGAATTAGCAACAGCTAAATTATAATTTACTTTTGTTTTAGGTTCTAATATACTGAATTTATTATTTTTATTTTTATTTAAAAATAAATATAAATAATTATCATAAATTTTTACCCATAAAATACTTTTATTAAAGATCTTTTTATATGATAATAATTTTTTATTTTCAGAATTTGAATTTTCGGAAAGAGAATTAATTACATTTCCAAATAAAGGTGCTAAACTTGATTTATTTTTTATTATATTCATTAATATTATTTTTTTAATTCCTTGCGCTCTTTGATAAATATTAATATTTGTATTGAGCAGGATTACAATTTAATACAAAGACTAAGTATTATTATTAAATTACTTAGTTATTTAATATTCCATACTATTTAAACGTAAACATTGTTCGATTTACTATTTTAAAATTAAAATAGATGTTTAATATAATTGATACCTTATTATATTTAAATATTAAATATTTGTAGATATAATTTTTTATTTTTATAGTATCTATTAATTAATCTACTCTTTTATGTAAATATAAAATACTATGTAGCTTAGTTTATAACTATATTTCTTAAAAAAATTAAAAAAATTAAAAATAATTGAACTAAATTAAAGGAGTGCAGCTATGTTTTAACAGCAAAATAGCGTAGGCTCCCTTTGCTTAACTAATCCTTATGTTTATGCGCTGGGATGGTGCTACAGTGTCCTATTTCTACTAAAGACTAAAGCAGATGCTGGTTTATTAATTAGGGGTGGGGGATAAATTATTCATTATTAAAAATAATTTAATTAATTAATTAAAAATTAAGATTGTACAGGTAACATTTTAAATGCGTGGAATGGAATAGGACTTTTTAATGACCATTCTAAAGTATGAACATTTTGTGTATCACCATTAAATAGTACAGATGAAGTAAAGAATGAAGGTACAGCCCAAGGGTTATTTGAAACTTCTTTACCATTAGCGAATAGATCATAAATAATATAACCAAATAAGATAGCAGAAACTAATGAAATTAATGAACCTAAACTAGATACGGCATTCCATCCTGCATAAGCATCAGCATAATCAGGGATTCTTCTAGGCATTCCAGATAATCCTAAGAAATGTTGAGGGAAGAAAGTTAAGTTAACCCCAATGAATAAAAGCCAGAAGTGAACATTACCTAAGAATTCATTATATGTTTTACCTACAATTTTTGGAGTCCAATAATAGAATCCTGAGAATAAACCAAATACAGCACCCATAGATAATACATAATGGAAGTGAGCTACTACATAATAAGTATCATGTAATGCTATATCTAATGAAGCATTAGATAATACTACTCCTGTTAAACCACCTATAGTAAATAGAGCTAAGAAACCTAATGTAAAAATTAATGGTGTTGTAAATCTTAAGCTTCCTCCATATAATGTAGCTAACCATGAGAAGATTTTAATTCCTGTTGGAACAGCAATAACCATTGTAGCAGCAGTAAAGTAAGCTCTAGTATCAACATCTAATCCTACAGCAAACATATGGTGACTCCATACTAAACATCCTAATATACCAATAGATAACATAGCATATACCATTCCTAAATAACCAAAAATAGGTTTACCAGAAAATGTAGATACTACTTGACTAACTATACCAAATGCAGGTAAAATTAAGATATATACTTCAGGATGTCCGAAGAACCCATTCCTTCATATAATAAATTATTTCACCCTATTTATTATACATGTATCATCTCTACCGCAGTGTCCTCCTTAGCTAGTGCACTAAGTTTAACTTTGGTTTCATTGATGACCTTGTGCTTGTTTGGCCTAGCTATGAATAAATCGTGCAGGCCACGGACATCAAACAAGGAAGGAATCGACTGTACATCAAGCACCATTTCAGGTACCCACTAATGACCCAGTCTGTAGCGATTATTTAGATAACCGACGGTCTGACTTTAGGTAGCTTTGACCGTTTTCATTAGTGTTGCCAAACAAATATTTGTTCTCAATCCCGGTAAGGATTGACTGATTTTATCTAATTTCCTTCTAAAAGTTATTATTAGATAAATATAATCAGGACTAGAGTAATGGTACATTATTCATAATAATGTTTATTGTTTCAGGTCTTTAATTTAGTATAACTCTTTATTTATTATATATTTGTTTATGCTCTCCGAGTACCTGAGTACTGGGTGGGGATTTTTTATAATAAATAAAAAAATTAAAAATTAATTTATTTATATTTCTTTTCTTTACCATAATAAAGTATAACCTAAATTCTGTAATAAAGATATAACGGTTGCTGTATTTAATCCTAAACTTTCTAGAAGAGTAAGAGGAATTAAAGTAGATCCATTTAGTTGTTCAAATACTATTTTAAGTAGTTCATTTAATTCTACATCCGTTAGTGCCACCACCGTACTAGGTGTAGCACTAATAAATAAAGGCATTAAACTTATTGATATAATTACTAAACTTGTTAACATTTTTTTATTTTAATTTTGTTCTATCTGTAAGGTTGTAGAGTCTGAGACTATTGAGAATTTAATTTAATTTTATATTTTTGTAAAATATTGACAATTATAAACTAAATACTTCTTTTAATTTATTAATTATATTATAAAATTTAGCCTTTACCTAAAATCTGACTAGTTAAGCTAGTCCAACATTTGCCTTAACAACTTCATGACTTGCGTCAAACCATCCTCTCTATTCCTATAATTTTATTTACTTTAAAGTCTACTTGAATTTACTTTAGCAGCTATTTCAATTAATTTAATTCTTAATTCAGGATTAAGATGATCTTTATTTGAAATACATTTATGAATTTCTTTCCAAAGATTATAACTTGTGAACTTTTTAGTTTTAAGAGGATATTTATCAAAATAATCATAGATATTATAACATGCTTTTTCACCATTAATGATATATGAATAATTTGATTTTTTTGAATGAGCTTCAATAAATCCTGTTTTAAATAATAAAATTAAATAACTTAAAATAGGTACATTTATATCTCCCTTTTGAGTAACTAAAAATCTTAATCTAAAAACATTTGAATTAGATAAAAATGATACAGTAAAACAACCTTCTGCATCAGTAAAACCAGTTAACCAACTATTAAATAAATCGGGTAAAATATTAGATTTTATAGGTTTAATTTGATCTAATATAATTTTACCTTTAATAACTTTTTTATTATATAATTGTAGAAATTCATTAAAACTTTGTTGTTTACTTGGAAGAACTATATTACCATTAAATAAAGAATTAATTAATTCTAATCCTTTTTTGTCTTCAACTATATATCTTGAAGTTCTTTTACCTTGTTTGATTACCCTACCAAAACCTAAATTTTTATAAATTAACTGAAGAATACTTTCATCATTTGTAGATTGAGTTATTACAAATGATAAATCATTTCTATTATTAATAATGAATGAACCGACTCCTTCAGAAAATCCAATAAACCAAGTAAGAAAATCATTTTCTGGTAATGTTCTTGACTTATTAAAATATTCATTATATTTTAATTTAAACAAAGAAAAATCAAAAGTTTCATTTGTATTATTTACTAAAGTACTAAAAAGTTTTTTATTCGTATAGACCTTATAAGAAATAATTGGTGTTAAGAATAAATGTTGATATAATATTGGATCACCTCCTCCTGCAGGATCATAAAAGCTAGTATTAAAGTTTCTATCAGTTAATAACATTGTTATAGCTCCAGCTAATACTGGTAATGATAATAATAATAATACTGCTGTAATAAAAATTGACCATACAAATAAAGATACTTTATGTAAACTCATACCATTTGCTCTCATATTTAATGCTGTAGTAATGAAATTTATAGCACCTAATAATGAAGATACTCCAGCTAAGTGTAAACTAAAAATAGCTAAATCTACTGAATCACCTGAATGAGAAACAATACTTGCTAATGGAGGATAAACTGTCCATCCAGTACCTGCTCCATTTTCTACTAAAGCACTTAATAATAATAAGGTTAATGAAGGTGGTAATAACCAAAATGAAATATTATTTAATCTTGGGAAAGCCATCAATTGTGTTATCACTTAGGCTCTTTATCCTAAGTTTCCATTTATCACTAAATGGTTCAGACTATGTCATCAAAGATATACAAATATATACCTTTGTCGGGCGTTCGTGGAAAGATTATTGTTTGCATTACTCACTTTCTAGTCGTTGAACGTTATTAATCCACTATATAAAGGATTTTCAATTTTATATAGTTATATGCAGGATTAATCTTCGCTGCAAATTGTCTTTTTATTTATCTAACAATAGGTCTATTCCCCTCTGTTTTATCTACGTCTACTTAGCGTTGACTAGGGATAATTTATAAAAATTATAAATATTAATAGGGCCAGCGTAGCTAGGCCACAAATCATTAATTAACACTAGTTAATAAGGTTTCAAGAGAAGATCTTAAAATTTCATTAGCAGAATCTGCTGTATAAAAAGTAATTAAATCATCTCCTCCAGCCACAGGATCATTAGTAAAAACTACTGTAGGATCATTCATTAGATCTAATACATCCGCTGGATTATTCATATCATAAAATCTAATAGAAGAATTTATATTAGTGGCTGAATTAGAAACAACTTCACTTATTTGAGATGCACTATCATTTGGATCTACTAAATTTTGTAATTCTGAATCACTTCCAAATTTTAAAGTAGTTAAAGAACTATCTGAATTATGAAGATCAATTGATTGATCAGAATCTAATTTGTTTCTCCATTTAGCTACTTTATTATAACCCATTGAAGATAATTCTGAACCTCTAATACTACATACTTCTAAAAACCATTGTTTAACTGAATCCCATAATGAGATAGTATTAGTTTGTACACCTACATCTACATACTGGCCAGTGGCCGGTGTATTACTTGTTGTACCTAATATTTCAGTTATCCAATTTCTAATAGATTCTAACCACATTATAGCTGAAGTTTGCATCCCAGTATTTACAAAAGTATTAACTGCTTGAATACTAGCTTCTACATGAATATTAGCTTCAGTTTGTACACCTACTTCTATTAGTTGTGAAGCAGTAGTAGTAGTTAAGTTATTAGATAAATCCGAAGGCCCGGAGGGCATAGATAAAGTGTTAATTAATGATTCATTATTAATAGAAGCTGAACTATTATAGAAGGAATATATAAATATTCCAGATACTACAAAAGCTATTGCACCTATTTCAAATAAATCATAGTTAAAGAACACTGTTTAGTAAATAATATAAAATTAACACTTAATATATTTTAATATAAGTTAAGAAGTTAATTAAATTAGTCAATAATAAACCGTCAAGCTTAGTTACTAACTAATATGTTTTTGTTTAAAGAATTATTCAACTTTCAATGAAGGTTTAAAGCTAATAATTCTATCTTTAATGCCTATGACAACCCGCCTTTTCAAGAGACTAAGCTGACGTAATTTTTCTAGACATTTTTTTAATATTTTAATAATTTTAATACACTATAACTAATTTTATCATGCTTTATATTTATTTACTATTTTATAATATTTTATTGTTAAATTTCTCCTATAATAGAGTCCTATATTGTTAAAATTAAAGATTTTCTTGCAATTAACCCGATGCTAATTATAGGGTTACTATAATTAGGACTACTGTACTTTATTTAAATAATTTAAATGATCCCAGTTAAATACTCCTCTTTTTCTATTCATATTAGATTTTATCTGTTTAATTAATAATTTACCTGATTCAGTTAAATGATTATTATCAAACATTAAATTATAAACTTTAACCCAATCATCATAATCATTTCTTTTTGCAGTTAATAAAGGATAAGTTTTTAAATATTGAATAAGTATATTTAATTTAGTTAAACTAGTCACTTCTACTATGAAATAAGGTTTATCTACATTGTGTGTAGACTGTCTTAAAATAGTAGAAATACCAAAAAAAGAATATATTAGTAACATTATAGCTTCATATGAATAAATATTTTTGTTAACGTCGGTTTTATCTACGTTTAAACTTTTTCTTTGTTCTAAAGCAAATCTTACTTCTATTCTTCCTTTACTTAATACTTTAGATGTTTTTTCACATATTAGTTTTTCAGTAAATCTAACTTTAAATCCACCATCCGCATCTATAAATCCAGCTAGCCAACCATTTTCATTTAAATCGCTAGTATCTGGAGAATGAATTGTAATATTGTAATTATATTTTTTATTTAACCAAACTATTAATTCATTAAACTTAATAATTTTAGGTGTTCTTAAATAACCATTCAATAGATTTATCATATTTACTAATTCTTTATGAGAACCAATTATCCAAACTATAGCATTTTCTTTATCTTTAAATCTTAATCTTCCTCCAAATATTTTTATTAGTTTATTTATTAAAGGTAGATCTTTATTAACAAAAGTTATAGCTATAGAAGGTGAAGTGTTTTTAATTTTTGAATTAACTATAATTGATTTAAATAAAACAATATGACCATCACCTTCAAATAAACCAGCTAAGTAAGGTCCAATAAACTCTGAGTTATTATTTGTTGGTTGGTTTTCTACACTCTGACCACTTTCTTGTGAATAGAGAGGCAAAGAATCAGATAAATTATTATTTTTATTAGTAAAACAAATAATAGGCGAGGCATTTAACAAAAGAGAATCAAGGCTATTTAAATAATTAAAGTAATCTGGGGCTCCTAAATGAATTGGTAAGAAATAATTACCGAATCCACCAACTAAAGCAGGCATAACCATAAAGAAGATCATTAAGAAAGCGTGAGCTGTAATGATTACATTAAATAATTGATGATCTCCTTGTAAAAATTGCACACCTGGTGCTGATAATTCTAATCTAATTAAAACTGAAAAAGCAGTACCAATCATACCAGCAAATGCAGCAAAAATTAGGTATAAAGTACCTATTTCTTTAGCATTCGTAGAAAATAGCCAATGCATTTTACATTATACTCTTTCACTTTTTAGCTCATTATTTAATTAATTTTATTATTAATTAAAATTACATTGTGTAAATATTTTTATTTTTTATTTAGTGAATAATATTTAATTATTAAGATTATCACACTTAATCATTAATTAATTTATATTTATATTTTTATTTATATTTAATTTATTATTCTAGTGTTTTATTTTTTTAATTTTGCTTACTTCTAATAAATTATAAAAATTAACAAGTCGCAGCCCCAATATAAATTAGGAATTATTTAACAAATGCATTCAACCTATGCTAGGGAGCGAAAGGCTCCGGCCGCATGGATAAATATAATAATTTAATCACCCTTTTTATATTGTCGGAATAGAGGTGAGTCGAACACCTAAGGGTCTCCCCGAACAATTAGCAATCGTCTTAACTTACCAATGTAAACTATTCCCTTTTATTTTTAATAAATTGCTTGCCTTGCTAAGGCCTAGTAAAGCTAGACACAAGTTAAAGTTAAACAATAGATTATTAATTATATTTATTTAATATTTATAATTTATTAATATTAGTCTTTATCAGATTCGAACTGACACTAACTACGTGAAGGGTAGTTGTACGACCATTATACTAAAAGACCTTAAATTTTTGTATAAAATTATTTTAAATAAAAAAAGATAGAGCGACATTAGGAATTGAACCAGTTCTAGCAGATAATGAGACTGCTGTGCTACCTTTACACTATATCGCTTATTGTTTTTGGGGTACACTCTATTTGAAACAATTACGAACAAAGAGACTTGAACTCTTAAGGAATTACTTCCACTCCTGCTTAAGAGGAGATTGTTTACCAATTTCAACATATTCGCTTATATAATTATATATCTCTTTTAAGAATATATTTTATATTTAATATTTAATATTTTATATTAAAAGGCATCAAGAGGAATTGAACCTCTGAAAAAAGTATTAACAGTACCCCGCATTAACCACTCTGCCATGAAACCTTACTTTAATTAAAATTAAATTAATTATATGGTAGGCGCGACTCGAACACGCTATATGTCTCCCACCCAAAGGGAGCGACGAACCAGTTTGTCATCTACCATTATTTATTAGATACTTTTATTAAAAATTATTATTTTTTATATATGACTATATAGAATTTAATTTATTTTAATAATAGAAAGCATGTGATTATAGCTTACCTTTCAACCTTTGCTTTAGCAAGGAGGAGTGTAAAAGGCAGGCAGGCTAAAAAAAAAAGAAATCATAAATAAGAAATAAGATGGGGGAAAAATAATAATTAAATTAATTCTAAATTAGAATAATAATGTTGATACTGAAACATGTAAGGCATCTAAAACAATATTAGGGTAGATACCTAATATAATTGTAGGTATTAGTAAAGAGATTAGTATCATATATTCTCTTCTACTTACGTCTTTAAGAGGTTTTAAATGTGGACTAAACACACCGTATGATATTCTATTATAAAGATATATACTATAACAAGCAGAGAATACAATACCTGTAGCACCTATAATAGCAACGATTGGGTTTCTTTGGTACATTCCAGCTAATGCCATGAATTCACCTAAGAAGTTTAAACTTAAAGGTATACCACTATTACATAAAGTAAAAATAAAGAATAATATAGTAAATATTGGCATATATGTTACTAATCCTCTAATATAACTAATTATTCTTGTTCCAGTTCTATCATAAATTACTCCCCCAACACAAATAAATAGAGCAGGAGAAACAAAACCATGAGCTAAAGATAATAATATAGCTCCTTCAATACCTTGAATATTATTAGAAAATAATCCTAATATTACTACAGCCATATGAGCAATACTTGAATAAGCAATTAAAACTTTAGTATCACCTTGAATTATTGTAGCTAAAGAAGCATAAATTAAAGTTACAATGGCAATAGTTTGTAATAAGGGACCAAAATAATTACATGCATCAGGTAAAATATTTAATAAAACTCTAATATAACCATAAGTAGCAAATTTTAAAACAGTACCAGCTAATAAAATAGAACCAGCTAATGGACTATCAGCATGAGCTCTATATAACCAACCTGTAAATGGCCATAATGGTGTTTTTATTGCAAATGCTAATAAAAATGCTAAAAATAATATTTTTTGATTTTCTAAACTAATTTCATATAATGAAATTAATTGGAAATCTGTTGATCCTATATAACTATATATTTGTAATATTGCTAATAACATAAATAAAGATCCTGCAAAAGTATATAAAAAGAATAAATAAGCTGATCTTATTCTAGCTTGACCTGAACCATATACTATAATTATTACAAATAATATTGGTAATATACTTTCGAAGAAAATATAAAATAAAAATAAATCTAATACAGTGAATAAACAAATTTGTAAACTTTCTAATATTAAGAAAGAAATTACAAATGTTTTAACATTTTCTGTAATATTTTTATAATTAGATAATAAAGCTATAGGTGTTAAAAATGTTGTTAATAGTACATAATATAAAGAAATACCATCGATTCCTAAATTAAAATGACAAAAACTTAATTGATTATATTCATATACAAATTGTATTTGATTTGTACTTGAATCAAAATTTATCCATAAAATTATAGAAACAAAGAAATTAATTAAAGAAGTAATTAATGCTATATTTCTTATTTGATTTTTACTATTGATTGAAATTTCTTTTATAGGTAGTAAAAATAAAGAACCTAATACTGGTATTAATATTAGTAATTGAATCATTGTTTTTTTATATTTATTTTGTTTATTACCTTATTCCTTAACTTATATTGCTCTAACCCGGACATTTTAGCAATAGTGATTCTAGAACATCTAGTTTTGAATTTTAGTTAAGGGGAATGGAATTTTCTTAAACTATTTTATAAATTATTTTTTTAATTTATAAGGAATTATTACATAATGTTTTATTTAATATGTAAGAATTTTAATTAATTTTTATTATTATTATTTAATTAATTTTATAAGTAAATTATTTTATTATTTTATTTATTTACTTCTCTTTTATTTTAAAAATCACTTAGTGACGAAATTCTGATTAAACAGACTATTACTAATCGGAAGATTAGAATATAAGTGGGATATGTTACAACATTAAGAATTTTATGGAGTAAACAGTCTTTATTTTTTATTTGGCCTATGGCCCCAAGTTATAAAAGTATAATTTGTTTAGAAATCAATGAAAAATAAGAAATTAACTTTAAAAGCTTTAAAACAAGAATTATAAAAATTAAATACATCTAATCTTAAAAAAGCAAAAAGTAATCCAATGACAGAAAGTTCTAAATCCAGAGTAGCTCAAGATATAAAAAATTCCTATATACAAAATCTACATATGAAAAGTTCAATGTATTACTTATGGGTAATTTCCTGGATATTTTTTCTAGCAAACAAAATACCATTTGTTAATAGAATAGTTGCCTTATTATCCTTATATTACGGCTGCGGTGCAAGAACAACAAAAAAGATTTTAACTTAATTGGTAAAGTATTTACATTCTTAAGTAATGGATATCAGTTCAAATCTGAGAAATTTTTTTAAATTTTAAAGATAAGTGGGGAAAAAAGAATATTTCTTTTAAATAAAATCAATTAAGCTTTTTTACTTAATTTTGTTATATACATTCTTATAACTTGTTGAAAAGTAAATAAAGGTAAAATGTATTTAGAAAATACATAAATTAAAACTAATAAAGTTAAGAATGAAAATGATAATTGATTTAAAAAATGAAATGGAATTAATTGTGGCATTCTATTTAATTTATTTGATTGCTCTGTTCTAGGTTTATTGCACCTTATGCCCTGCGAATTTAGAAAGCAAGGTTAAGAGACTTAGGTAGAATTAAAGCTATCTCTATAATTATTAAAATATTTTAACATAGTAATATAATAATTACAATAAATAGAAATTTCTATTTATAAATTGAGATATTAAGGAGTATCTTTAAAGAAATTATAAAATATAAAAAGATTATAATATAAAGAGTGACCCTAGCTAGCATCAGAGACCAGGAACGGTTGGGGATTAAAAGTATTAAAAAAAATAAGATATAACATCTTCAATATATTCAAATAAAGCTGTTATATTATTAGAATCAAATGCTGTTTGTTGAGCTTCTATCATTTCTAAATGTTCTTGACTTTCAAGAATCAGATTTAAATCATTTTCAGTATCTGTTATTTCAAATATTTCTGCTAATTCTGGATTAGCTCTAAAGTCTTCAGGTGTTAATGTAACGTCTGTAGGTAAACCTGCATCCACTCTTGTAGTATCTATTTGTCTTTCCGTATTAACATAACCCATATGATGTAAACCTTTAATCATACCATAAGTTATACCTAAAGCAGTAATAGATGCAGCAAGAGATAATACCAGAATATTATCAGAAAATTGAGAATATAAAAAATTTGCGGCTGTTAACATTTATTTTTATTTTTGTTCTATCTGTAAGGTTGTAGAGTCTAAGACTATTGAGAATTTAATTTAATTTTATATTTTTGTAAAATATTGACAATTATAAACTAAATACTTCTTTTAATTTATAAAAATTATAATTAAAGATAATTTAAATTCTTTATTTAAAAAAATAATAAATTTAGGAATATTAATAGGAGAATTCAAGCGGAAATTACTTATAAGTTTCATAAATTTAATACTCCAAATCTGCTTTAAAAAATATAAACATAAATTAGGATCGTCAATAAAGTGTTAGATAATTATAAAGGATCAAGACATCTGGAAAAAGATAATTATCTTACTATAACTATACCAGTATTTATTCCTTTTTTAGTTCTAATATTTGTGTTAAAGATTTATTTTTTAATAACACACTTTTTACCCCAATCTTTATAATCTAAATATTTAGCAGTTCTTAAATAAAAAAATTAAAAATAGATATAATTAAATCTTTAATAGTATTAATTTCATTAATAGTATATGTTACTAAATTATTAGTTTTAGATATATTAATTAAGCCTACTTCTTTACCAATTATTGAACTTAATTTATATTTAATATAATTTAATACTTATAAATCATCTAAATACAATCCTATCACAAATCTAAATCCTACGTCTTTGTTTCTAGACATTACCATATATAAAATCTAAAAAAATAGTTTTATTCTGAAAAAATATTATTTAATTGAAAATAAATAGTCATTAGATTTGGATCTAAAGAGTATAATGTATTATTAACTACCATAGCATTTACAAGCACTCCATTTATTCTAATAAACCCAAATCTACAAGAACTATCACAAATCATTCTAAAAAAAACATTAGGGTCTGTAATGGAATAACCAACATTAGGGTCTCTTACAAGATGTTGAAAGGCATGAAGATCTAATAGACTCATGAATCTTTCAGCATTTACAATTCCAGAATCACAATATACAGTTGTAAAGATTCTATCATAAAAAATATAAATAAATATACCTCCTACAATAACTAAAATTATAAAAAAAGTAAATCTTTTTATTGCCCAATAAGAGTTTATTGTAATATCCTTTAAGTTTTCTTTAGAATATACAGCTGATGTACTGAAAGTAACCTTTTGTTGATTTATCGTCAGTACTCTCTGATTTTTGTAAGAATTAGAATTAGGATGGCCGGAAGCCTGGGGATTAGAAATAATTTTAATATCTGCATTTTTAATAGATATAGCACCTGATCCTATTTCAAGTATAAATCCGATAGTTAATACGATGAAGAATATAAGTGCAACAGAGAAACCGAAAACACTCACTTGATACAATGTAACTGCTAAAGGATATAGCAATAGCACTTCTAAATCAAAAATTAAGAATAATAGTGCAACTTTGAAGAAATGAATTTGGAATGTAGATCTAGTTTGTCCATATACAGGAATAAAACCACATTCATATACTGATAATTTAGCTTCATCAGGTTTATGAGCAGCTAATAATAAATTTAAACCTAATAATAAAACAGCTAAAATCGGAACAATTATAAATAACATTAATAAAGAATTCATTAGTTCGAATGTAAAGATAAAGATAGTAATTGTGTACTTTTTAATAAGATAGATGGTTTTAAAACAAAGAATAAAATTAATAAAGTTAAACTTGATATTAATAAACTATGAATATTGTTAATACCTACTGTTGTATTTGTTTCATCATTTAATGATTTATTTAATTCAATTTCAGTATGTAATATTCTAATTATTCTTAAATAATAGGAAGCACTAACTATACTGACTAATATGCCAGATATAGCCATAAAATAATATCCACTTTCAATAGCAGAAAATAATACAAACTGTTTAGAAAAGAATCCTAATAAAGGAGGAGTACCAGCCATAGATAATAAGCAAATAGTTAAACTAATAGATAAAATAGGATTAGAGAAGAATAATCCTTTTAATTCAGAAATATATTTAATATCTTTTTCTGAACCTTTATTAATTAAAATATTACTATATATTATATAACCTATAGCTAATAATATTAAAAATGTATTTAAATTAGTTAAAGTATATTGGATAATATAGAAAATAAATGAATCAATAGATTGTTTACTATTTATAGCTAAAGCTAATAAGATAAATCCTATATGTGAGATTGTACTATAAGCTAATAATCTTTTTATTTTTATTTGAGTTATTCCTACTACTGTACCAATTATTAAAGAAAATAAAGAACTAATTAAGAATAAAGAAGAAATAGGATTTAATCCTATTGTATCTAAACTTTCTAAAATGGGACTTACTGATGTAATTTGAGTAAAAATTTCTAAAATAAAAATTAAAATAGAAATTTTAGGCATAATAGTTAACCATATTGTTACAATTGTGGGACTATCATCATAGACATCTGGTGCCCAATTATGTAATGGAGCTGCAGCTACTTTTAATAAAAATCCAGCAAATATAAAGATAAATCCTAATGCTATAGCTTGAGTAATATTACTACTTAGAGGCACTGTTACTGAGATTAAATTATAGATTGATTCTAAATTAATTAAACCAGTAAAAGTATAAATTAATCCTGAACCTAATAAAATAAAACAAGATGCTAAACTTCCTAATAAGAAATATTTTAATCCTGCACTAGTAGCAAATATAGAATTTGTATATATTGTTGATAAAATATATACTGCAAATGATTGTAATTCTATACTTAAATACATAGATATTAAATTTGAAGAAGATATTAATAAACTAGCTCCTATTATACTAAACATTATTAGTAAACAATATTCTATTGAATTTTTATAACTATTTTCTACGATTATTGAAAGATTTGGATAAGTAACATAAATAGGTAAAGGTCTAGCTATTAATATTGCTGCCCCTATTATGTATATAAATATCTCTAATAATTGAGATATAAAGGTTACATGGAATAAACCACTATAAATACCTATACCTGATCCAATTGACTGAATATATAAAGCATTTAATGAGATTGCTCCGGCATAAATTAAAATTATAGAAGATATTCTCTGAAATAAAATTGGTGGATATTTTATTTTAAGAGAAGGTATGGCCATAAGCACAATTAAAAATAAGATACTAAAAATTAACATTACTCAATACTATAAACATTCTAAATTATAGTGTTTATTTACGAGTAATCAGATTCGAACCGATGATTTCTACTTGGAAGGTAGAAGTTATACCACTTAACTATACTCGTTTTTTTAGATACTTTTATATGTTTTTATTAATTAAAATATTTTATTATATAATTATCCCTCTATTTTATATAAATATATAATAAAGTTCCCTCTATTTTTAGTACAATTAATATGAAAGGTGAGTAGACTTTTATTTGTGCCTTTTCTAGCAAAGGAAAGGATACTAGATTGGCTATGCATTCCTTAGCTTAGCAGTACATAGGATGGGGTAAGATTATTATAATCTAAAAAGCAATATTTTTAATTAAAGAATTAAAAAAACTATTGAGCATCTATCCAAGTTAAATAATCTTGTACTGATACAGATTCAATAACTATTGGCATGAAACCGTGATAAATTCCGCAAATTTCAGAACATTGACCATAGAATGTACCAGTTCTTTCAGCTAATAAAGAAGTTTGATTTAATCTACCAGGTACAGTATCAATTTTAATTCCTAATGAAGGTACAGTAAATGAATGGATAACATCAGCACCTGTAACAATTATTCTAACATGAGTATCAACAGGAACAATAACTTTGTTATCAACTTCTAAGACTCTAAATTGTCCTAATTCTAAATCAGAATCTGGTATCATATAAGAATCAAATTCAATAGATTCACCACTTTCATTAACATAATCAGAATATTCATATGACCAATACCATTGGTGTCCTACTACTTTAATAGTAATTGTTGGAGAAACTACTTCATCTAATAAATAAAGTAATCTAAATGATGGAAAAGCTATAGTAATTAAAATTAATGCTGGTGTTATTGTCCAGATTAATTCAATTAAAGTACCGTGGTTAAGATATTTATGTACAATAGGAGAATTTTTAGAACTATAGTAATAAATAGTTGATCCTAAAACCCAAAAAATACCTACAGCAATTACTACTAAAAAGAAGAAAATAGCATTATGTAATTCTACTATTCCTGTGAAACTTGGTGAAGCACTATCTTGGAAACCTAATTGCCAAGGTTGAGGTGCATCGTTATAGATAGTATTAAAGATTGAAAAATTAGTTAACATTTTTTTTAAGTAAATTAAATAATCTTAGATTTTTTTATTAAAAAAAGAGATTCTATAGATAGTATTAAAAAGTTTAAAAGTTTAAGACCAACCCTATCCTTGCTAAAGCTAAGGATTATTTAGATTAGCGGTGGCTTCCGGCCGCTAGGTTTAAACTTGCTGTGCGTAGCTGAGCCTTTGGCTGAAGATGAAGATGGTGGGGAATAATTAATTATTTTTTTATTTTTTATTTAAAGATTCTTTAATTTTATTTTTGCTACTAAAGATTTGATTTTTATTATCCAACAAGAATTGTTCTTGTTTTTGTAAGCCTTCTTTCATAATTTTTATATCATTCTCAATAAAGAATTTACTAATTTCAAATAAAGCTACCGTTTCATTATCATCCTTTAAAATATTAAAAAATTGATCAAATTTAGACAAATCTTTAAATAAAAATTTTTGATCTTTAAACTGTTTTTCCATTTGACTATCTGGTAATATTAAATTAGCAATAAAGGGCATAAATATAGGATCTATTTCCCTTATGTTAAAATAAAGTGTATATTCCTGTAAATATTCCTAAGGCTACACCAATTCCAGCAGCTACTTTACAAGATACTTTAAGAAAAAATAAAAAATAATTTACTATATAACGAAGCATATTTATCTAAAGGACTAGTTCTTATATCTAATTCACCTTTTTTTATAGAACTATAAATAAAGCTAATTCTATAATAATTTAAGTAAATCTTATATATAAAAAATAAAATAGATAAAATAATAGAAATATACAATACATAAATATTATATTTTTCATAAGCTTTAGTTAAAATTTTTAATATACTTATTCCACCTAAGAATCTAAATATTCTAATAAATGGATGTAATTGTAATTTAAGTAAATTTTCAGGTAATGTAGGATGATTTCATCCTTTTTTTATACCAATGATTGTTCTATTAAATAATGTTAAATTTTTCATTTTTATTTTTAATTAGATCAAAGAATCTTAGATTTTTTTATTTTCCTCGCTTATTATTATAAAATAATTTATAAAATAATTCATTCTTTAAATAATTTATAATTATTAATTTATAAAACTATGAGACAATACTGTAAATATATTTTGTAAATATATATAGTATCCTAAGATTGAGCTTAAACAATTCTTTTATGTAAATAAGGTAATATTATTATAAAAACTTATTTCCTAACATAGCCTTGCCTTATTATATAATAATGAGGGTTTGGCTCTTGATTTGGACACCATAAAATCTAAGAAGTAAAGGAATCGAACCTTTATTTAGTAAGCCTTTCTTCTTTCTTTTTAGCCAAACCTAAGAATGTAATCGTAAGATTGCGTTGAGGTAAAAGATGTGGCGGGCGGAGACCACTCCTGCGCTAAAGCAATAAACTTTGATTATGATTATTAGTGAGTATTAACATAAGACCATAATTCTGCTTTATATTTAGTAGGCCTAATTTAGATTTACTATAGCAGTAAGTGAATTTAGCTTCAAGAGCAAAGGATTTTTATTATTTAAATTAAATTAATAATTTTTATATTATTATTATATTGTCATCGATACTTTTAAAGATTTATTATTATTTATTAATAATATAAGGAAATGGCTGTCTTAGCTTTAGTGCTAGCTTCGTAGGTTCAGACTAAAGGATTGTAGTGCGATTGCTAAAAGAAAAGTAATTAAATTTAGGGATATTTATTTTTGTTTTGTGGGTTTAAAATTTCTGATGTGAAGTTTAAGAATAATTAATTTTCATTAATTCTTTAATTAATTTTTAAATTATGAGTATAATAATAAGAAAGCAATCATCAATGAGAATAATCCTGTAGCTTCAGCTAAGGCGAATCCTAAAATTGCAAAACTAAATAATTGTCCTCTGATTTGAGGGTTTCTAGCTGTTGAAGCTATTAAAGAAGAGAAGATTAAACCGATTCCGGCACCTGCTCCGATTAAACCTGAGCAAGCTAACCCTGCTCCTATGTATTTTGCGGCTGTTAACATTTTTTTATTTTAATTTTGTTCTATCTGTAAGGTTGTAGAGTCTAAGACTATTGAGAATTTAATTTAATTTTATATTTTTGTTAAAATATTAACAATTATAAACTAAATACTTCTTTTAATTTATTAATTATATAAACTTTAATGCCTTTATTTAATGGTGCTTTAGCTTTAGCTTTGCATAAGCATAGAAGTAGTAAAAATTAGGATAACATAGCAACAAATTAGTGTGGGCTAAAGCAGTAACATACAAATTAAAAAATTCAGTAAAACAAAGCTATAAATATAATAAATTGTAAAACAGCAAACAATAATTGTAATAAATAATATAAATCCAAAATTTATTATTTACACCCTATACAATAAGTAATTTACTATAAAGATAGTGAATAATTTGACCTCCACCATTAATTTTTAATTTTATGCAGGGCATGGGGATAAATTTTTAAATAAAAATATATTACTTATTTATAAAATTATAATTACTTGTTTATTATTTAGGTAATAATTAGGGTATAACTTATATTATTGTAATATTATTAGAAGATATATCTTTAAAAAGATTTAAGTTAAGTCCTTTTGTCTATAAATAATATAGTTTATATTAGTAAAATAAATTATATTATAATACTAAGTATAACATATATATTTAATTACTATTATTATATTAGCTAATAAGAATAAAAGGCTGATTATCTAAAAATTAATAAGCCAGGCATAGGATTCTATTCTCTTAAATTTTAATTATTTAAACAAACGTTTACTGTAGCCCAACTGTCCCAATTAAGGACAGGATACTATGCTTTAAAAAATATAAACATAAATTAGGATCGTCAATAAAGTGTTAGATAATTATATTATTATAATATAATTTAATTAAAAATTTCTATTTGTTTTCTATAGTTTTACCATAAATTAATTTATTTTTATTTAAATATTACCTAATTTAACCTTTGATCTTTCTTAAGTAAAGTTAATAAAAAGGATTTATTATTTATTTCATTTAATAATTTATTATTTTATTAAAATAAAATATATTTAATAAAGTTTTTAAAATATAAATTATTATTAAACCATATTACTAGTGGTAAAGTTTATATAATAAATTATATCCTTTAAATACAGAATTAGTTCTCTAATATTATATTATTAAAAAATTTGGGTAAAATCAGAGAATTGAACTCTGAACATCGTCGCCACAAGACGTCATTTTACCATTAAACTAATCTTACCTCTTTTACATTCTTATTTATATTTTTATTATAAAACTTTTAGTAAATTCTACTATTGATGTAGATTTAATATAAATTACCCTCCGCAGGATCATTAGTCATTAGTCATTAGTCATTAGTCATTAGTCATTAGATGGGTGTATACTATAGCAAGGGCAGCGAGCCTACAATACAAACTTTATAAAACAATTACACATGATTGTAGGCTTAGAAGTTTTATATAGATGGTATGTAAAGTATATCTATAGACTAAATAAAGATTTTAAATTTTATGTGTGGATAAAACTAAATTTTTAGATAATCATTAAACTAAAATAGTCCAATAAATAAAAGTCTCTAAAAAGTGGAGTGCCAAAGGCTCCTAATTGGAGTAGGTGGCGCTAGATTGCCCTCTTTCTACTAAAGACTAAAGATTAAAGCAGATGCTTGGTTCTTAATTGATGGGGATAAAATAAATATTAATTTTTAATCATTAATATTTGTTACTTTCTATTACAGCGCCTGTGCCGGAGTCTGGCAGGCAGAAATTTATATTTTGAAACAAAGAAAGAAAATGTTCAAAAATCTTAATCCAACTCTTAAATATAAATAAAAATATAAATAAGGGTGGCTAGCTGCTATCCTATGCTATAGCAGAAAATAAAAGCAATAGCAGTGCTTAAAAAAAGCGAGCCTAGGCACCTGATGTGGTAGCTAGGGCAGGCAGGATATTAGAATTAAATAGAATTATTAATTAGATTTATTAATCTGTGGAGATAAAACTATAATTAATGAAGCAAAATAAATAATAATTAATCTAATTTCACTAAATAAAGAAGTATCAATTAAAACAGGAGCAAAAACTAAGAATAATAATGCTAATAAACCTAATGTTATATAAAGAGCGTAAGTAGTAATCACACCACTATCTAAATTAGAAATATTCTTACCAGTATTAGTGAAAATATTAGATAATCCATGAGGACCTAATAATTCAATAACTCCTCTATCAATAACTTTAGATATGGTATAACCTAATTGTAAACCTACAGAAGTTAAATAATTATTATATACTACATCAAATAAGTATTTACCATTTAAGAAAGTATAAATTTTTCTACCTAAAGAAGTTTCAGTTAAATCAGTAACAAAATTTGAACCTTTATGATATAATAATATAGCTAATAAGGCACCAAATAAAGATAAAATAGATGGTAATAATTTAATTAAAATAGGTAAACTAAATTCTGCTTCAATTATAGAAATATTATTAGGATGTATAAATAAAGAATTTGCAAAGAAATCAGAACCTACACCTACAAATAAATCAGAGAAAACAAAACCAAAGAAGATACTAAATAGAGCTAACACAAATAGAGGCACAATTACAGCTAAATTAGCTTCATGTGAATTTAAATAAGAATTTTTAGGTCCATTAGGAACAGTTAAGAATACTAAAGAAATAAGTCTAAATGAATAGAATGCAGTTAAACCAGCAGTTAAACTACCTAAAATATAAGCATAAGTACCACTGAAACTATAATGTCCGTAAGCTAATTCTATAATTAAATCTTTACTATAGAATCCAGTTAACCAAGGAGTAGCTAATAAAGATAATGAGCCGACGAACATTGCTGTATAAGTGAAAGGTAAGAAATTTATTAATCCTCCTAATCTTCTTACATCTTGTTGATCTGAAAAACTATGTATTACTGCTCCAGCTCCTAAGAATAATAATGCTTTAAAGAAGGCATGATTTATTACATGCATTAATGCTACATTATATTGACTTAATCCTACTGCCATTACCATATATCCTAATTGACTTATTGTTGAAAAAGCAATAATTCTTTTTAAATCATTTTGAACTAAACCACAAGTAGCGGCAAAGAAAGCAGTAGAAGCACCAACTAAAGTAATAACTAATAAAGCAGTTGAACTATATTCTAATAAAGGTGAAGATCTTACCAATAAATATAATCCTGCTGTAACTAAAGTAGCAGCATGAATTAAAGCAGATACTGGTGTAGGCAAATTGTTAACTGTAAATTTCTTTACAGATCGGACTATATCATCTTCATATTTAAAATATAAATATGAGCTTCACGTGTAGTCTCTGAGGATCCTACTTGTTCTATGTATAAATTGTGTGGCTTTATCGGAGATTAGTGGAAGGAGGAGAGATATTAATGGTGGGTGGCTAGCCCTCCATAGTATTTTTTTCATATTTAATTGAAGGAGAAACTCTTTATAAGATTCGAACTTATACCTACAAGTTTGTAAATTGGACTTGTCGTACGACCATTATACTAAAATTTAAACCTACTCTTTTAGAGTTAATTATTGTAAAAATAATAAATTAGATTGGTGGGGATAATATTATTTAATATGTGATAGGAATTCTATTATATTTACATAAATTATTAATAATAATACAATAAGAATTAAACCAATATTCATTAATAAATAATATTGTTGAAATTTTCTTCTCATTTGTATAAATTTTGCTATTTTAGGAAATCTATTTTCTAAATCAAAGAATATTATTAATTTTTCTCCATAAAATATACTAATTATACTAATTAAACTAAATATGATAAACATTGAACCTAATATATTAGACATAGCTAAATTTTGTTCATAATTAAATCCATCAATAATACTTTGTAATGAATCTAAATATTGAGATTTATTACCACTATTATTCAATAAAGTATTAACTTTATTTATAAATGAATCAAATTTAGTATTTACTGATTCATACATATTATGTATTTCTACATTTGTATTTTCTACTTCTTGTATTTTATCAGTTATGATACTATCTTCACTATTTTCTAAATATTTGTGTTGTAACTCTCTTCTAATTTCTAATGAACTTCTTAACTTCTGATCCAATACTTCTACCTCTTTACTTAAACTATTAGATTCTTCTAATATTTCTCTTTCAGTTTCTAATCTACTTACATTATTTTCAAGTAAAGATGTATATTTATTGTTTAATTCTTCATATTTAGTTTCTTGTTTATTTATTTTATCTTCTAATAGCTTTGTTTTATTTGTTCTAATTGTATTAAATATTACCAAACTAAAGGAAGTTAAAGTTAATCCTTGAAAAAATCTAGGTGTTCTCATTAAATTGTAAAATATTTTTGCTTTATAGTCAATCAGCGGACTTTTTAATCTTAATAACTTATTATTAGCTTTTGCGAGCTGTCTAGTAACCATAAACAAATAATATTATATGAAAGGTTACAAACTTATTGACTCCTAGCGTTGCAGAACCCCCCTGTCATAGTCTAGTAAGTCTCCGGGCATTGGTAAGATATTAATCATATAATAGAGAAAATAATAATGGACTTTCTATCTCTTTTAGAGAATATATTAATTGATGGGGATAAAATAATTTCAAATAAGTATAATTTTTTACTTTCTAATAATAAAATTGAATAGTTAGAAAGAAACTATACAAAGTGTGAAGAATCATTAATTAACACTAAGTAAATAAGTTAAATATATTTGGATCAAGAGTTAATAGTATATCATTAATTACAGCAAACCTATATTGTGTATCGTTTACCATAAAAAGTTGTAATTCTACATCAAGTTGAGGAGAAATTGTATTGAAGTATTCAGCTCTAGAACCAATATCAAAATTAGTTTGTGAGTTTGCATATTCTAATGCTATACTTTCATTAAATTTAGGTTCTACTTCTTGTAAATTAGATACAGATACTACACTATTTACATCCACAGATACTACACTATTTACATCCACAGATGGTGTATGTTGTATTGGACTTAAATTATCCAACCAATTTGAAATTCTGACTTCAGCTGGTGTAGGTATTTGAGAACTTTTTACACTAAATATTTCCATTAGCCAATCTTTAAACAAGCTAAATAAAGAATTAGGTGTTGTTTGTACACCAATATCTACAGGAATATTAGTTGCTTGTACACTTGCTTCTACTGGAATATTAGAAGTTTGAACACCTACATCTACTTGATGTATATTATTAGGTTCTAATACTGGAAATGTAGATTCTGGTAATTCTGCTATAGTATCTACATTAGGTAAAGTGTTAACTAATGATTCATTCATATTAGCATTTGTTGTAAATATATTATAGAAAGAATATGTAAATAATCCTGCTACAAAAATACTTGTTACAACAAGACCGTAAGTAGGCATTTGAGCCATTGAATCATAGTTAAAGAACATTCGTATAAGTTTAATTATGTTTTTAAGTCAATCGACGGACTATTTAATAATATAGATAGACAATACTGAAGGCTCAGTAAAATTGTTTAACACTAGCTTTCCACATAAATAGCAGCCTTGCCTGAGTCGTTTCACCGCAGGCTTATCCCTACCTTTTATTAATAGGGTAGGGTTATATTATAAGTTAAAACAATAAGATACAAATCTATTCCTTCCGAAAGATAGAACGGAATCGAACCTGTGGACAGAAGAAATAGATGGAATTACGTTACTCAAGTAAAATTAAAAAAAAATAAATTGTAAAGTTTTTATTTTTATTCTTTCATCTTTTAATAAAAATAATTAAAAACCCTCAACTTTTATAATATTTATATCGTAATTATTTAAAATATAAAAAGGTTTACCTAAAGTGGGGATATTTAAAAATACTTTTCCTTAGCCAAAGGCATAAGTATTAATTAATTACTTTCTTTTTAATAAAATTGAATAGTAGAAAGAAACTATTCTTCTAATCTCCGATTTTTAATTTAATTTTTTAGCCTGACCACTAAAATATAGAACTTTGGTTTCCTGCTGATTGCCCATTGTATCATCTTTAAAATTTTCACTATCTAATTTATATATTTAGATGAGTATTTAAAGCTTTAGGGTGTTCCAGCATATAGTGAAGTTTAACGAGGGCCCTACTCCATAACAATTATATTCCTAATTTATATAAAAAATCCTTATGCATATATGGTTTTACTAAGGTAATAACTCTAACCATACTAGTTTTAGATATTCTAATTCTATATCTATTGTTTATTTTATCTCTTATTTTCAAAGTTGATTTAATATCTAACTTTTTTAGTAATGATTGAAGAATTATACATTCATCTTTAGTAAATGATTCTGTACAAAGAAGAACTGTTTTAGCTCTACCATATGAATCAAAATAACCATCATCCATTATCCAATAAGCTAATGATATTTCTGAAAACATTTCAGAGATATTAAATGGAACAATTTTTATGAATTTATTTTTTTCATTATCCCATTTATACCACAAACTGTGTAAAGCTGTATATAAAGGATGTGTTTTAGTTCTAAAATGATATTGAGTTATTTTTTTACCTTTATGTTGACTAAGTAAAATGTTCGGATATGCGTAAAATTTTGTATTAGTAATTTGACTATAAATAATCTCATTTAAATGTTGTAAATAATTTAAAGAATAAACATCCATAGTCATAGAATATTTTCCTTCACCTTTTTTATTTTTAGAAAGACTAATAGAACCATCACCTAACATATTACCAGTAATAGCTTGTAATATTGGATTAGGAATATTATTAATAAAAGGAAAAATAGATAAATATTGTATGTCAAAAGCCTCCTTAATTTCGCTTATATGAAATAGAGGTGGCCATGAGTTATCAGAATAAATATAGCAAAATAATAATAATAAAAATGAAAATATAATGTTTAATTTTTTTAAACCCTCCATACTTCCAGGTAACCAACTATGTAAAGGAATTTGAGCAGATTTAGCCATAGCTCCCATTAATAATAATAAACCTATGATTGTTATTCCTGTTTCATTCATTAGAGGTACTAAACTAAATACTGTAGAAAAATCTAATGATCCAAATAATGCAAAGATTGCAAAGAATCCTATACTTAATCCCATATCACCTACTCTATTCATTGTGAATGCTAAAATGGCTGCTTTATTAGCTTGAATTCTTGTGAACCAGAAGTTAATTAATAAATAAGAAACTACTCCAATACCTTCCCAACCAATAAACATTACAAAGAAATTAGCACCTGAAACTAATACTAACATAAAGAAAGTAAATAAGGATAAATAAGAGAAAAATCTTTGATTATGAGGATCTTCAGCCATATAATCAGTAGAGAATATATGAATTAAAGATGAAATATATAAAACTGGAATTAACATAGAAACAGTTAATTGATCAAATAGGAATTCCCAAGAAATAGACATAAATTCTGAATCGATCCAACTAGTTAAATTTATAGAAACTGGTGAACCACAGAAACCTACTTCATAGAAAGCTATTGAAGCTAAAATAGATGATAAAATTAAGCAAGTACAAGTAATAAAATGTGCTCCTGTTACACCTATTTTTCTACCCATAAATCCTGATACAAAAGAACCTAATAAAGGTAAAACTAAAATTGATAAATACATTATGTTCTTAATGAAATATTTCCTCTTAATCTATAATATGCTACAAGAATACTTAAACCTACTACTGATTCAGCACCTGCTATTGAAATTATAAAGATACTAAAAGTTTGTCCTATTCCATCATCAAAACTAAAACTAGAAATTAATATTAATAATGTTACAGATAATAACATTAATTCTATCGCAATAATCATTAGAATTATATTTTTTCTATTTAATATAAATCCTAAAATACCTACTAAAAATAAAAGTAATGATAGATTCATGATTTGTATTTGTATTATTCCTTTAGGATACATTGAATATTATGAATTTTTTTTGATTTTTAATTATTTTTTTGTCTTGATCTAATCTTATGCTATTGCTGCAGTAGACCTACACAGATAATTAATAGTTTTCTAGACCGATACAAATATAATAAATATTTGCAATGTTTAATTGTAATTTTTATTTACAATAAATTTGGATGTTTACTATAAAAAATAATTCTAATTTTAATCTTTACTATTCAGATACTGATAGTGTTGTAATAGAGCATCTATTAAATTGAGAATATCTTATTAATAGAACAATACTCTTAGCTCCAAAAATTATTTATATAATTAGCTAATAAATTGTTAATTAAAGGTAAATTATTAATTGAGAAAGTTTTTAATTGAATCATTAGGATTGTTAATATTTTAAATACTTGATATTATATAATTTGTATAATATCCATGAGAATGGTTTACTCCATAAATTTTCTTATTGCTCTAACTCCTATTCTAAATGGTCGGAGTGGTATTGTAACTAAGTTAAGCACTTAAGATTTTCCTTCCTGTATTAAGGTTAGGTTAAGATGAAAGTTACTAAGGCAAATTTATGATATAAGCGTATTTTATCTTAGACTCTTTTATATTTTAATCTTTAAATGTTCACTTTTATTATTATCATTTATATTATGAGTAGTCATATGGAATTATTAGAAGGTATATTCAATGTTGTAACTACCTATGAAGCTTTTATTTAATTTGGTAAATCTAAATCAATTATTGTATCAGCTGTTATGTTTAAAGAAATGGGTGCTATTACAACGTCTGGTTCTGCTGAATATAATTTCCATCATAATATTTTAATTGATTCAACTACAACATTTAATCAATATTATAAAGAAGTAGGTGAATTTGTTAATCATAAATTAGAACATGGATATGGTTACGAAGTTATAGAATATTATAAAGTAAAAGTTTGGAATTTAGATATAATGAAAAATTCTAAAATTAAACTTCATAATAAAGGTAAAATTGATTTCTTAGGTTATAGAAGTTATTCTACATCAGTTACTAAATTTAAAAAAAGTAATCTTTCAATTTCACCAATTAAAGTTGATGAAACTATTAAAAAATTTTCCACAATGGATATTGAAACTATTGATATTAATGGGATTCAAACACCTATAGCTATCTCAACATGTAATGCTAAAACATCTAAACTATTTGTTATTGATCATTTATTATTACAAACTTCACCTGAATTAGTTATTAAAAATTTATGGAAAGATTACTTTGAATATATTCTAAGTAATCTTTCACTAGAAAATATGTATATCTTTGCACATAATTTAGGGAATTTTGATGGTTATTACTTATATAAAGGTTTAATTAATCATTTTTATCCAACAGATGTTGAATCTTTAATTGATGAAAGTAAATCATTTATTAGTATATCACTTAAAACCTCTGGTTATAATACTAAAATTATTTGGAAAGATTCATTAAGAATATTCCCAATATCTCTTGCTAAATTATGTCAAGTATTTGAAGTTAGTGGTAAATTAATTAAATATGATATGAGATTTAATGATTTATCATTATTTAATAAACCTACTATACCTATACTAGGTGTTATTGTACCTGATGTTGTATTATTAGTAAAATTAGTAGGTAATATATATCTCCATGCAATGTCTTTATCATGAATTCTTTGATCTATTTCTGAAGCATTTTCACCAAATACTAATATTCTTAATCTAGTATACCAGGGTTTAAATGGATCAGCTTGAGTAAACGGATAAAATCTTTTATCAAAATCAACACTTCTTTGTGTATTAACAAATGTATTATGTGCAACTTCTGTATCAGTTGTAGATAAAAACCAATTATAAGAATTTAAACTTTTAATACTATTAGAAATATTTGATGAAAATGTTGTAAATAATGAATTATTAGGTGTGATTGTACTATCAGATGTTGGACTAATTGCGGTATTTGAATTAAAAATATAACTATATCCTAAGTAACTAATACCTAATAAACTTATAACTCCACCAATTATTAACCATGTACTTAAATCTTTATACCAGGGATTGCTATCTATATTTACATTTATATTTGGAGATGTGAACCAATCAGTATTATTTATTTTTGGTTGTTTTAACCATTCATCTACCCAAAAATATTTTTTAGGTAATTCATTATTTGTACCGATATCTATTATACTGCTAGTATTAGAATTATTCCATCCTGTAAAAGATTTTGGATTTTTAGGTTCATTAGGTACATTTGGTACTATTTTGTGATCAAATAAATCAAAGATCCAATTGAAGATTCTTTTAGTGAAATTATAAAAAATATTTAGATAATTTTCACCTAATGCTATGAAATTAGCATAAAAGGTATCAACACCAAATCCTGTTGTTTTAATTACTACATAAATACCAATTAAGGCATTAAATATTATGAATGCTTTTCTTATTTTTACCAATATTTTCCACCATGTTGTTTTACCATAATAGAATGAAATTAATGCAATTATTTTTCCTAAAAATGGTATTTTATGTGCATATGCTATTATTCCTGATATTAAGTATAATACTAACATTGAGTTTTCTCTCATTCTCATGTGTAAGTTATTAATGTAAGAGTTTTTAATATTTGGATCTATATTATTTGATAAACCTAATTTTTGTTTATCAGATTTTATTAAATCTAATTCTTTTTTAAGAGCTTTTAAAGTTAATTTGTTGTTTTTTATTATTTAATTTATATAATTACTATTAAATCAAAATATGATTTAATATGAGTAGTCTCCTCTAATAATTATTTTAAATTCTTCATATATAATAAATAATAATTGTATTTAATTTAATGAAATAAATAATTAAAAAAATATGCGTAATTTTCATATTCTCTTTTATAATATAAAATGTTTATAAGATTTGAACTTATAATATTAACTTAAGAATGTTATTGCTTTACCATTAAGCTAAAACCTTATTATTTTCGTGTTAATTATTAAAGTCGCTCTTTTAAAGAAAATTTTTAATGTAATTTAAATCCTATCTAATTCTTCTTCTAGGTAGTTTATAATAGATCAGCCTAATTTTATGATATGGCCACCTTCATTTCCCTCTACTAAAAGTCTGATTAAAGGTGTATACACTACCTTGCGGATCTTGTATTTGTTGAGTGGTTGAGTGGGGATATATGTAAATATATATTTTATATTTAAAGAATACTAATTCTTTACGAATAAGGCAATAGGATGAATTAGTTCCCTCCCCAGTAGTAAACAGCAATAAATAAGAATAACCAGACTACATCTACAAAGTGCCAATATAAGATACCAGATTCATGTCCGATATGGTGAGTATCAGTTAAATGATAATTTAATATTCTTATGAAACCTACTGTAATAAAAATAGTTCCAACAATAACATGTAATCCATGTAATCCTGTTGATGCAAAGAATACTGTACCAAATACTGAATCAGCTATAGTAAATCCTGCTTCAGAATATTCAATATATTGTAAAACAGTGAATACAATAGCTAAGATTATAGTAATTAGAGTTCCAAAGATTGCACCTTTTCTATCTCCAGCTATTAAAGCATGGTGGCCAAATGTAACAAAAGCTCCAGACGATAATAATAAGAAAGTATTTAATAATGGTATACTAAATGGATCTAAAGGTGTAATTCCTAAAGGTGGCCACACTCCTCCTATTTCTATAGCTGGTGATAAACTAGAATGGAAGAAAGCCCAGAATACACTGAAAAAAGCAAATACTTCACTTATAATAAATAGAACTAATCCAATGATTAATCCTTTTTGTACTTGTTTTGTATGATGTCCCTCATATGTTCCTTCTGTTATAACATCTCTAAACCATAATCCCATACCTGAGGCTGTTAAAATTAATCCTAAAGTTAATAATAAGCCTCCATTAGGATATCCTTGTAAGTACATCACTGCTCCTGTTGTTAAACTTAATAATGAAAAACTTACTAAGATTGGCCATGGAGAATTTTCTACTAAATGAAATGGATGATATTGAAATTTATTTAATTTGATATTATTCATATATTTTTAATTAAATTGTATATACCTATGCTTATACTTAATTATTATTTTTTAATATTTTACAATTTGAGTTTATATTTTAATAAAATTTATAAATATAAAATTATAGTATAGAATAAACTAGTATATTGTTTATTATAGGTTGCTTATAGAGTGATTTTTATTTTTTGTTTTATTTTTTAACTTCTCTTTTATTTTAAATAAATATCACTCCTTTTGTAAATTATAAGACTATATAAAAGTGCAAAAGCAAAAGTGTTACAATACGTTGAGTTTACTCAACTAACTAAATTAAAAACGTTGTCACTCTCACGAGGATAAGTATTCTAAGAGCTTAACATAAAAAAGCCTTCAACGTTCGGCTAAATTACCTTAATCCACCTCTATATCTTAATCAATTATATAATAATATTTAATTATAAAAAGTTATTCTATCTACCTCTATGTATTGTAATACAAGATGGAATATTAGTTTATTTGAGATAGTCATCAACTATAATAATAAAGTATTAAAATTATATTTGATAAACAAAAAGGTATCTAATCTTAATATTTAAGTATAACGAAAGTTACTTAATTAATATTCGAGTCATGAAGGTTAACTTCTGCAGTTACAATAAAAAAACACAAATTTAAAAACCAATGATTAAAATAAAAACATATTCTATAAAAAAATTAACACTAACTAATGAATTATTAATTAGTTTTATAAATAACTTTTGGAGTGATATATTTAATAATATCAAAGATACAAGCTACTTAATGTTAATGTGTAAAGTACAATTTACTAATGAAGAAATGGGTCATAGAACCTTAGGTCACTTAAGAAAAGTTAATTATGAAGATAAAGAATTATTTATTGATTATTTAACTGAAAGACTAGGTTTATTAAATGATTCATATATGACACATTCCATTTTAAATATCAGCTTTTCATATATCATAAAACCAGGTAAATGTACTGATAAAAATAGAGCTCTATTACAAGACTTAAGTGATAAAAATATAACAGCACATAGTTTTAATAACATGAAACTACCTATATCAATGGATCCTAGAGATTATGGTAAAGTATTAATACTAAACAATTTAATTTTAGAAAATGATAAATTAATTTATAGATCTATAGTTGAATTAGGTACTAAAACATTTAAAATAGATATTTCAAAAGATTTAATGGTAAATACTGTAAAAATTCAAGGAGCCGCTGATTTAGAATGGGTAGATACAAGATTATCTAGTGATATTGAAGATTCAACAACATTTAAGAGAGAAATCAAAAAGTCAACAATTTATTTTATGGATGGAGTAAAAGTTTTAAGAAAACAACAGCTTAATGCTAAACCATTTAGAAAAGAAAGAATAGACAATCACTTATTAAGTAAGTTTTATACACTAGATATTGAAACTATCAAACAAGATAATAAAATAATTCCATATTTAATTAGTGCTTACAATGGTAAAGATTAAAAATCTTTATTTAGTTCATTTATTGATCAATTATTATCTAAAATTAAACCTGGTATAACATACATTTATGCACATAATTTATCAGGATTTGATGGAATATTTCTAATGAAACATTTATTAGAATATGGTAAACTTGAACCTTTATTATTCAATGGAAAATTAATTTCTATTAAATTACAAATAAAAAATGAAAATAAATCAGAAAGTAAAACATTAGTATTTAAAGATTCATATTTATTGCTTCCATTATCATTAAGAAAATTATGTAAAGCATTTAAAGTATTAGTTCCTAAAAGTTTTTTCCCATTCTTATTAACTAATATTTACTATAGTGGTGTAATTCCAAAATTTGAAAATTGGACTGGTATCTCACTTACAGAATTTGAAAAAATACTAAGTGATTATAAAGGGAAAATGTGGAGTTTCCAACTAGAATCAATTAAATATTGTAAATTAGATTGCCAAACTTTACATGAAATATTAACTAAATTTAATGAATTAATATTTAATGAATTCCAAATTAATATTAATAAACCTTTAACTTTACCATCTTTAGCAATGAGAATATATAAAACTCATTATATGCCTAAAGATACAATTTATCAAATGTTAGGAAGACCTGAATGGAATATAAGAGAATCATATACAGGAGGTGCCGTTGATGTATTCAGACCACATAATAGATTAACAACCTTTTTTGAAAAAGCTGAAGCCTTTTTTATTAAATTATTTTATTATGATGTAAATTCATTATATCCTTATGTTATGGCTTTTAATGATATGCCTATAGGTAAACCAATTGCATTTGAAGGAGATATAAGAAATATAGATCCTAATGCATTCGGTTTCTTCTTATGTAAAATTACTTCACCTGAATATTTAGAACATCCTTTACTTCAAAGAAGAATTAAAACACCTAACGGACTTAGAACAATAGCTGGTCTAGGAACATTTGGTATTAATTTATGATCAAATAATTCTACAAACCAATTGAATAGTCTTTTAGTAAAATTTACTAATATTTCTAAATAAGTATGACCCATTCCAGCAAATCCTGCTAAGATATTATCAAAACTAAAACCTACTGTATTGAATACCATAATTACTCCTATTAAAGCATTAAACAATATAAATAGTTTTCTTGCTTTTACTAAAATTTTCCACCAAGTTGTTCTTCCATAATATAATGAAGCTATACTAATTAATTTACCTAAAAAAGGAATTTTGTGTGCATATGCTATTATACCTGATATTAAGTATAATACTAGCATTGAATTTTCTCTCAATCTCATGTGTAAGTTATTAATGTAAGAGTTTTTGATATTAGGATCTATTGTTTTATTTGATATTTCTTGTTTTTTATTACTTTTCATTAAATCTAATTCCTTTTTAAGAGCTTTTAAAGTTAATCTGTTGTTTTTCATTTTTATATTTAAATTAATTACATTTTTTATTTATATGGGGTTTAGTCTCATAAAAAAGTATTTTACTATAACCAAAGTATATTATAAAGTTTTTAAATTATATACCAGGAAGTGAATAAACTTATTTAAACACTGTCGTAATCAAAATAAATTGTATTAGCCAGATGAAAGTTTATTGATACTAAATTATGGTAGATACGTAATTTTATCTACTCTTTTATATAAAGAATCGTTTATCAAATGCAAATTTAATTATAAATAACATAATTAGTCCAAAGTTAATGTAGATTGAAACTTATATAAATTACCTTTAATTCTTTATATGTCTATTATTGGATACCTTACTACTTAAATCTTAAAAGAATTGAACTGATTTCATTAATTCCTGCAAATTAATGTTTTACCATTAAACTAAAGATTTAATATTTTAAGAATGGGGGTAAAATATTATTTACTTATTATAAAATTATATTTTATTCTAATTCTAAACTGAAAATGGACTTAGAACAATAGTTGGTCCAGGTAGTAGGCAAAGGTGGGGAAGTGTTTAATTATTAAATAAAATTAATAATAATTAATGTAATTCAATAGCATCTTTAATATATGAACATACTAATAAAGTAAATACATAACTTTGAATTAAAGAAACAGCTAATTCTAAACCAATTAAAGCTAAGAAGATAGAGAATGGTATTAAAGTTAACACAGCTACAATTATACTACTACTAAACATTTGATATAAGAAAGTAGATAAAATTTTAAGTAATGTGTGACCGGCAACCATATTAGCAAATAATCTTATTCCTAAAGAGAAAGCTCTAGCTAAATAACTTACAGTTTCAATTAAAACTAATAAAGGTACTAATGCTAAAGGTGTACCAGATGGAACAAAGAATGAGAAGAAATGTAATTTATGGATATATAATCCTAAAATAGTTACACCAGTAAGAATAGTAAATGATAAACCAATTGTAACAATAATAGAAGTTGTTACAGTATAAGAATAAGGAACATTACCAGTTAAATTAGCTATTAAAATAAAGAAGAATAAAGAGTAAATAAAAGGTAAATATATTTCTTTACCTAATTGTTCTCTTACCATAGCATTTATACTTGCAAAGATACTTTCTAATCCAATTGACCATTTATTAGGTAATAATTTTGTTTCATTATTTCCCATATAGTGTATTCCTATAATTAAAAATAATACAAATACAGAATAGAAACCTAAATTAGTTAAAGTTATATTTAAATAACCCAAAATTGGAGCATTTAATCCCAGTAAACTAGTTACTTCAAATTGTTCTAATGGTGAATTAATTATTAAATTTGTGTTAGTATTATGTAACATTTATTTTTTATTCTGTCTAACACAGTTTGATTTAAAATTTGTTTGTACTTATCTCTCCCTATCATTATTATTAATAATAGGAAGTGTTTAATTAAGTAGCTCTAGATTAAAGAATTATAACAAGAGTCTTTAATCAATTACTTTTATTTTTATTATTTTATTGTTTTAGATAAAAGAATATATTCTAATTTTATAATTTTATAACATCTTATAGGATTTGAACCTATAAATATTTATTTCGAAGATAACTGCTATACCAATTCAGCTAAAGATGTAATTTGTTATTTATAAATTAATTTATTTTACGAGTAAAGAGACTTGAACTCTTACGATAAAATCATGAATTCCTAAGATTCACCCGGCTACCATTTCGGCACACTCGCTTGCAACCTTGCCTAGTTAAAGGTAGTGGCCTTGCTCCGCAGGCCTAGGCTGTATTTTTAAATTAGCTTGCTAGGCTGTAGAGCCCTTTGATAATGCTAGGATAGCTAACTGCCCTAGCTCTGTAGGTCTGGAATTGGAAAAATCATTATAAAAATTAGATGCCTCTATAAATAAGGCCTATATAAATAAAATTAATAATAATTAAGGAGTAGAGTAATCGAAACCCTGTCTATAAAGTGTAAATTTATCGCTAAACCACTCAGCTAACCCCTTTCAATTTAGATTTCTTTATACTTTTATTAATTAATTAATTAATTTATTATAGACTTACAGTGTAATCCACCTTGCCTATCTTATTTATAATGGTTACGTAGGCTATGTATAGTTTTAACTGTGCCTAGGCAGGATGGGGGATAAATTTATTTATTTTCCAGCAGCACTTTCCAGTACGGCTACCTTGCTATGACTTTTGAGATGTTACTTAAATGAATTAACTAAAGCTAATTATCTTAACAAAGGTGTTCTATTTTCCTTGGAAGATATAAAGAACTTTAAGAGACCTTTAAAAAAGTTTTAATTTCGCACCAGTTTCCTCCAAGTTAAGCTCCTTCCCAGCGACAGACAGTTAGTTCATCACGAATGCAATCTTCACCGTTGCGCCTAGTGATCAACGATTACTCGAAATTCCTTCTTCATGTCGCCGAATTGCAGACGACAATCTGACTAAATATTAACTTTCTTTAATGATTAGCTCTTCCTTATTTCCCTATTTTAAAAATAAAATAAGTATATTTTATTTAAAGGAACGATTTTGCATCACTTTGTAAAAGTTTTTGTGGCACGTCTATAGCCCAGTTCATAAGGGCCATAACGACTTGTCTTAGCCCCAAATGATACTCTATCAGTACCATAAATTGTTAAGTATAAATTAACAACAGGGATTTCGTCCGTTAGCGGAGTTAACCTCACTTCTCACAATACGGACTGACGACAGCCATGCAACACCTGTAACAGAAGCATTTTAGAAAAACACTTCAATTTTAATTAAATAAATAAAAAAAATTTGTTATGCAAGAACTGGTAAGGTTTTACGCGGATTATCGTATTAAATAACATGCTTCACTTCGTTTGCTTCGAGACCGACTAATTTTTTTGTTTTCAACTTTGCAGTCGTACTCACATGGCGGAATGGTTATCGTGTTAACATAGCCACCAATTATTTTTATAACTAGCAACCACCATTCATCGTTGACAGAGAGTGGTATCTGGGTATCTAATCCTATTTCCTATACTCACCTTCGTTTCTCAGCGTCAATCATTAGTAGATAAAAAGCTTTCACCCTTAATATTCCATTTAGTATCTAAGGATATCGACCCTCCTCTAAATATTATTTAATATATCCTCTATTTGATTCTAGCTTTTATTTGTTCATTCTTTTCTTTAATTTTTTTATTTTATTAAAAAGATTAGTCTATATTTTTTCACCCTCACTCTATTGCCAAAACCACCTTACCTTTAGGGTGGTGTGATTGAAACTTTCAATTGAGGTTTTATAAAACAGAATAAATTTTAAAGCTGCCTACACACACTTTACGCCTGATTAGGACGACTAACGTTTGCGTCTCTGGCCTTACCGAGTCTTCTGGCACCAGATTTGGACAACACTAATAGTAAGGTAATGTCATTATCTTCCCTTACGTTATCACACTTGACACAAGTATGATTTCAGTTAGCTAGTTCACTCTTGCGAGCATTGACTAATATTCTCGACTGCTGGTAGTAACTACTACTTGGGAGATTTCATTCCCGATGTGGCCATTTGCTCTGTCAAGCTTGGCTATCGATCGTCGGCTTGGTAGGCCTTTACTCTACCAACTACCTAATCGAAATAAATAGAATCCTAAAGCAGAATTATTCCTTTATTAATAAATATAGCTTACTTATTTTTTATTTTTTTAATAAAATATATCTCCTATTTACGGGGACTCTAGGGTATCTTATTTACTATCCTCACCTTTACACCTTATTAACTTAGCCATTATTAATTAACGGTTTATTATTTGTCTAAATTATTTTTTAAACTAAAAATTTCGCCTTAATAATTATTAGGTTAACAACGATTCGCATGTCTCAAAACTACTGAAAAACGTTCAATCAGAACCAAAATTAAATTCTTACTTAAATTTTAAACAATATTTTATTAATGATTATTGTTGTATTGTATTTACTATAAATAGTAATAGTTATTATCTCTTTTAGATTTAGATTTGTAGAATTAAATATATTTTGTAATTATATCTTTAAATAAAACTACTTTTATTATTGTATACTCTAGCTTCGCAAGCCAACCTTAAGACTATAGTACAAATTAGAATAGCAATAGTAATATTAAATATATTTTATTTATAGTATTCTAAGGGAAAAATTATATAATTTTATTAAATAAATTTATACGGGCACTGTGAGATTTGAACTCACGACTTTATTCAAGTTCTCGTTTTCAAGACGAGTGCCATAAACCAGACTCGACCAAATACCCTTTAATTAATTTATACTTTTTTTAATAATTTTATGTTTTATAATAATATTGATATATAACTCTCTTTTATTTTATAAAATTGAAAAAATAAATTATTAAGACCGAAGGGAATTGAACCCTTATAATATCCATTATGAGCGGACTGCATTAACCTATTATGCTACAGTCTTATGATTTTAATATTTCCCCTTTAGAATTTGGGCTATTTATTTTTCCCTCTACTCTGCATCAAAAAGGAACTCTGTTATTTTTTAATACTAAGGTAACCACAGACACCCTATGCAGACTAGCGTAACTATAAATAAAGTAGTAGTGCGAAGCTGGAGGGATAATATAGTAAAAGTTATCATTTATAAATAAAGAAGTATATAAATACATAAATATATTGAGCAGTAAAGGAATCGAACCTTTTACGGCTATTAACCAATTCTTTTACAGAGAATCACCATTACCAATCGGATCACCTGCCCTTAAATTTGTTATTATATTTTTATAATAGATCTCTTTTAGAAATTTATTTAATTTGATGAAAGCACCTGGACTTGAACCAGAACTTTCTCCTTAAAAGGGAGACACTCCACCACTCGAGTTCTGCTTCCTAGCTATCCTTCCACTACTAATTTTAATTATGCATCCTTTGCAATCATTAATTAAAAGGCTAGTGGTACAAGAAATCAATAAATAATTAATTATAAATGAGTCCTTCATATTATATTCTGAGTTGATCAGATTCGAACTGATATAAGCCATTACCAAAAAATGGTGTTTTCCCAAGTTAAACTACAACTCATTTAATTTTTTAATTAATTTTAAAATTTATAATTTTTTATACCTGCATGTGCTCCTTGCATAAGCATAAAAAAAAACTAGGGTGTGTGTATCCTTTAGGCAGGAAGCAAGAGGGTATTAATGAAGAAATAATTTATATATGCCGAAAACTGGAATTGAACCAATATCTAAATCTTACAAGGAATTCATTTTACCTATTAAACTATTTCGGCTTTGCCTTGGGAGAGAATTGAACTCACATATCTATATCTTCAGAATAGCGCTTTGACCACTAAGCAACCGAGGCTTTTTTATTTTTGTTTTTATTTATTTTTGTTTATTTTTTTAAGGCCAATAATAATAATTAATTTTAAATTGGAGAAAGATAGATTCGAACTATCATATTTGTAATGCAAATACAACTGATTACCATTATCAGATTTCCCCTTTATTATATATAGAATCTCTTTTAAGATTAAATTGTTTTAAGATTATTTATTTAAATCTATAATTTTTTTAGAATTAAATTATTTAAAAGTAATAGTAAAATTAATGTTGTTAATTTAATTTAGATAAATATAAAAATATTTCTATTTAACTTTGCTTGCCTAGCACCATTCTACGCATAAGTATACAGTAAGGTAAACTAAGCAGCCTTAACTAATTTAACATAAAATAATAACTCTTGTATTATATTATAAAAAATAAAAACAAAAATAATTTCTCTTAGTTTAATGGTTAGAACTGCATTCTTCTAAAGTGTTAATTTTGGTTCGAATCCAAAAGAGAATAAATTAATTATAAATAAT
>Ga0307508_10000491_pt1 | contig 47653 bp, 50 predicted proteins | sample 9_EM_MG_FD_203089 | JGI IMG/M metagenome (GOLD analysis project Ga0307508, IMG submission 203089) | Populus trichocarpa ectomycorrhiza microbial communities from riparian zone in the Pacific Northwest, United States - 9_EM | ecosystem: Host-associated > Plants > Roots > Unclassified | place... | reverse complement strand
GACGAGTTGGTGATTTGTAATGGGCTGGTTTCTGCATGTATATATATAGAGAGCGGTCCTCCCGCTACGGTAAAAAGATCAAGCAACGGAGTTCCTACACACCCTATCACTCGAATATTTTGACAGACAGCACCCCAACTCCTCCGCTAACATACCGCTCTTACTCCAGATGTTCCACTTTCCAACTGCCACCGCTCGTCTTTGGTGACTTCCGTTCGACTTGGACTCCTACAGCTCGACTACGCCCCGTCCGCCCGATTTCATCACTTCCTGGACGACGTCTTCGCCTCCATTCCACCCCGCGCGATCGAATCTACTTTCCCCCATCTAGCTACGCTACAATTGACATCCTTCTCCGGTTTCACCACTCGGGCAGACGCCCATCCCCTCACATATCGCTCTACCGATGGCTATGCCTGCGACATCTCACGCATGGGATAGCTGGGAACTGGAAGCACGTGAGTGTTCGAACTGGTTTCCGAATGATCGAAAACATTTCAGGGTGTACACATGGATGCTCATGAGGAATGCACTGGAGTCTTCTTGGGCGGGGAGCCCTGAGATGAGCGTCCTTATAGTCGCCCGCCACGCCGCCCATCAAGAAGGCGCATACCTCGTCATCGCCAAGGGGTAAACTGGTCCCTCGCCAACCTCAAGCGGGAGATCTCAGAGAAGAAGTGGGTGGAGGCGCGCCAGTGGGCTGGAGGCCGGACCTCCAAGACGAAGTACCGGATGCCGAAAAGCCAGAGGCCAGGAGCACCAAGAGGCTGGCCTCGCGGTTACCAGATCAAGACAGGGCACCGCCTGACCGGGTAGTACCTCAACTGGACGAAGAATCGGCCCATGTGAGAGTATATACATATATAAGATATTATGTAAGTAGCTAGAAGCACGTGTACAAGTAACCATGGCAACAACCATGGGGGTAACCGGGGTGGCGGTGGCGGTCCTAGCCGGACTCGTACCGCTGAATTTGTTTGTTTTTTCTCTCCATCTTTTTTTTCTCGTGTTTGCTTACTTACTTATTTTTCTTGTTTGATTACTTTTTGTACTTTTTTCTTTCTCTTGTTTGATAGTATTAGATGCGGCAGCTCGCAGCGAAGAGAAGTCAAGACTCTTACAAGTCACGATCCCATCCCCAACTGTACGTGAGTCTTGCAGCCCACCCCGCAATGCTGGTGGTGTCGATGCCCGAACCAGACTCGGGAGCACCTCTTCAAGGTGTGTCCGGAGTGGAAGGCCCAGCAGAAGATCCTGTGGGCGGAGGTGCGGAAGGAGACTGGGAGGTGGAAGGACTGGTGGAAGATCCGGGACCTCCTGGCAGACGAGAGACGCGGGCGGGCGGTATTGGACTTCCTCGCCACCATGGATGTGGGAAGGCGGGTGTCGGCCGAGGAGGACGCAGTAAGCGAGGTGTCGGAGGCGGGGCTGCGGGAATGGCTGTAGGAACGGGGGGCGGGGGCTGAGGAGCCGGGTGATGGGGAGCTACCGCTGTTCCTCTCTACGCTTGACTTCATGGCGTCTGCAGGAACAGTTTGGGGGCTGGGCGGCGCTTTTCCTTTGTTCTTTCCTTTGTCTTTCACGCTCGCTTTCCTTTCTTTTGTACTTCCCTTGGTGCGCAGCAATCTTCTTGGGACAGGCCCGGGCGAAGGGAAAGGGGGAGCTTGCAACGGGCCGCCACTGCGCGGACAGCAGAGAGGAAACGGACTGTACATAATCTCGCCATGATCTGATAGGTCGCATGCGAGCAATGAATAAACAAAAAAAAAGCCAAGGGGGAAACCAGCCTGACCAGACCGACGCAGCACGAAGCTGATCGACATGATCTCGAAACCAACCTCATGGACTACCCTGCTCTTGCCCATTCCGGTGCTTGAATTATGTCAAGCACCTTAGAGTACTGGCGGTCTAGGCGGAACTGGTGATCCGCTTCGCATATCCTTGGGTTAGCCATTCGCGGAAGCCCCCCAGAGACGGGTCGTCCCAATGCTTGCCGACTTCTGTTATCTCCCCACTAGCTACAGAATCCTCCACGGCCGTTGGAAACGAGTACTGACTCATTTGGTGAGCAACCCCGTAGCACTGTCCTTCCTTCAGCAGCTGGAACCAACGTAAAACTTGTCCTGCTGCAGGCTCCGTCGTCATCAACCGTAGGATCCTGTTCCGGTCTGACTGCGAAAAAGGAAAGGCAAAGTCTCTCACTACTCTGCGCATGATTATTTGTATAAATTCCCAGAACCGTTGCGGATCAGTAGGGAGGTGCCAGTCCGGTACCCAATAAAACTTCTCCCAACTCTTCCAACCGGTCTCAGAAGTAGCCGCGGTATTCCCCTTAGCACAGCATTTCTGTAGCAACCACGTGCAAGTTCCCCCTCTTGAGTTGTGAGAACCAGTCCCCAACTTGGCTGACTGTCGGCTTATTCACCATCGCGTTGATGATGGCATTCTTCTCCAGCGGTAGGGACGGAGAGGAGAGCCACAAATAGAAGGCCCAGCAGAAGATCCTGTGGGCGGAGGTGCGGGAGGAAAGCGGGAAGGGAAAGAGCCGGCTCAAGATCCGGGACCTCCTCGCCGATGTGAGGTGTAGCCAGGCGGTACTAGACTTCCACTCCACTACGGACGTGGGAAGGCTAGTGCCGGCTGGGGGAGACGCCGGGAGCGATGCGTCAGACTGGGAGCGGAGTGGGTGGAGTGAAAGGGAGAGGAGCGGAGGGCGGAGGCCAAGGAGCTGGGTGGTGAGAGTGAGGAACAACCTCTGTTTCTCTCCGCGCCGTCGCTCACGGCATCCGCGGGAGAGGACTAGGGCGGCGGGTCTCGATTTCTTTCGTTCTTTCTTTTGTCTTTCCATTGGTGCGCTTCATATCTTCTTGGGACAGGCACGGGCGGCGGGCAAATTGGAGCGCACAACGTGCCGCCATCGCGTTGACAGCGGACGGGAACTAGTCAAAATGTATGCCGCTATAGCCGATATAGGTTAGACGCGAGTACGAATAAACGAAGGGAAAAAGCTATGGACGCGGCTCATTGGCTCGCTGGGCGCAGTGGTGGAAACGACGATAGATGCTATCGATGACGCAACGATGGATGCAGCGGTGGGCGTGACGACTGTTACGTTCGCCGAACGCAGCAACCGGCACAACGATGGATCACGTCAGCCAGAATCGATACAGCTGTACTGAGGAGCCTGACACATCGCCCGGCATCCGATAATTTATTTACCGTAGCCACCCTACTTGTTCAGTTGTCATTATGCTCAGGTATTGGCTTGACTCGTTCTATTTATTATTGACTCTAGCAATTCTATTTACTAAGTAGTGCCCAATTCTGCTCTCGTTGGATTGCCTCATCCTATTCATTGACTCCTCATTCTCTTCATTGACTGAAGTCATTTTATTTAATACGCCCCCCATCTATTCACTCACGAGTCATCCTATTTATTGGCTCGAGTCATTCTACATATTCCGTTGTGTAATCTGTTTACTGGGTCGAGTCAATTCTATATACGGACTCGAGTCATTTCATATCTACGATGGCGAGAGTAATTCTCCTTCTTTATCCGGGCATCCCGAGTGAGAATTGCTGCGGGCTGGCCACTACGAATCTATGGCCCAAATGCAGTCTCACTGACTCCCAGCCAGTAAGGTGATAGCATAATGTTAGCAAATCACATATCAAAATAAAAATGATACTCACCATTAACATCAGAGCTATCGACTAAGAATCTAATCATTACGGAGTGTGTGATTGGAAGTCAAGTTGGAATTAGAGTGGTATGTGGGTGGCATCGGCCGCCGCTGGACTTTCAATTCTTAGACCCCTGCTGCATCTCATAGATCGTAATGAGTGTTTGGGTCCCCCCAGGCCTAGATAATTGCAACAGCTTCAGAAACTTCCCGCCCCGACCAGACCAAGTCTGATCAAATGGAAAGTTTTTCCGCACGGCAATGGAAGTTCTTCTATTTTACTGTAAATTTACAATCAGCGCTAAAGGGATTCCGACCGCATTCTCCGTTTTACCGCCTATTTTGAGCAAAACCCACGATTTCTCTCCAGAGTTAAATGCGACGGAAATCAAAAAAGCGATATGTAGCTTTGTAGTACATGGCGAAGAGGTTTATCACACCGGTGTCAGCCTCGCTGGACCGCCTTCGCCAAGTCCATCATCGGTCATCACTACGCTAGCGCTCGGCAGGCGCTACACGGACAGCAGTGGAGAGGGATCAACAAGTGCAATCACTCAAATAACAATGGAGCAGTAAGAAACAGCGAACAGCACATGATGAAGTACCAAGAAACAGTCACAAGAATAAAGGAACAGAAATGAAGGGATTGGAAATGTAAGGGACTAGAAAAAGTAGCTGGTCCAAGTACGTATGTATTACGAACAGACATACAGGAGTCGCAAAGCATCACATTCCATCAATCTCTCAATTCGCATCAGGACATCCAATCCTATTCGGATGATTCCTCATGGTCGGAGTGGTCTGATGTCTCCGGAGACGAAGGGGAATTCTCCACCTTGGAAGACGGAAGGAACACGTCGGCTTGGAATCCCAGAGGCTTCCATCCGTGGGGCGGTCTGCTGTTGAGCCGTGTCGTGTTGATCACACTCCAAAGTGTATGATGGAGCTCCAGAAGTATCGGATGTGGCAGTGGATAATTGGCTGGGTCGACAGTGAAGAAGCGGAATCGAGAGTTGCCCCTTACGAACATAGGAGTGCATTCAGGAAACTGCAGAGTTCCATCCTCAGCGATGGTCACCTGCATCGCTGGCTCGGAGTGACAAGTTGTGCTGATACCTCCCAACTCGCGCCCACTCCCCCTGCTGTGGATAGTCACATCGATAACCGTGGAGGTAGCATCGTAGCCGGGATCGGGGTGGAAAGAACATTGGCCCTCATGAAACAGCTTATGCATGCTGGGGCTCAGCAGAATGCCATTAGTACAACCCCAAACATTCTCTCCTCCAGCTATTTCCCAGATCTTCTCCTGGAAGTCGGGCCCCACCAGCAACGCGAGAAACAGCCAGAAGAACATGTGCCTGTACGTGCCCAACACCATGACAGAATGGGGAAGAATGGGAGAGCATTCAGCTTTCTCATTGTGGGTAATGTAGCAAAGTCCGAGCTGCCGTTTACTGCATTCCGAAAAGAGAAGGTCCGGTTTCAAGGCTGCAGTCGCCACGCTGATGGACGCCGGTCGGGTTCCGAGCATGTGGGTGAGGCCCAAGACGTCGGCGAGGTCACGGAACGGCAGGTCGTCGGTGTTTCCGAGGAGGCCGGAACCGCGGGGTTTCCAGCCATGGAAAATCTCAGCCAGACTGACATAGAAGACCTCCGCCAATACCGCCATCTGCACGGGATTCAGGGTTCCGATCCGAGCGAGTATAGCGTCGGGGCAGCGCATATGTACCATGACGCAGATGAGGATCTCCCGATGGTCTTTGGCGAGCTGTTCTGCGCTGCAGACGGCTGCAACGGCGGAGTCGAGGACTTCTTGCGAGCATTTGGGTGGCAGATAGCAGTCTGCAATACTAGAACCACTAATGCCCATGACGTGAGTCGACCACTCGAGGGGCGAGGAGAAAGCGTGGAAGGCGTGGCGGACGCCAGGAATAGCAGAAACGGGATCGCGTGGCGTAGTGCAGGGATTTCTTCTATGCAACGGAAGAGGGTTCTTTGCACGGGCTGTGATAGGATTCGGTGGAGGTTTGCGGGTCGTGTGAGTGATATTCACGGGAGAAGGAGGGGAGTGGGAGGCAAAGCGACGAGAAGGGGGAGGTGCGGGGGGAGAGAGTGAGAAGGTTGAGAGAAGGAGAAGAATAGAGGAGAAGAGAGGGGGAGGAGGAGAAGGTAGTTTCCGTCCGGCCACATTCAGCCATGCCTTGTTTTCTAGAGCGGCGATTTTCTTCGTCGGTCCCTCTGCTTCTTTTCTTCCCCCCTTACTTCACTGGTACTGATACTACTGTACAAACCGGAACATCCTCGCCAGCTCCCGACCGATACCGACCTCCTCTATCCGCACCGTTCATTCAGCGCTCCCACCACTACAGCCAATTTCTCGCCGTGCGTCCCATTTCTAAGGCCCGTAACCGGCTGCCGACAGCTGCTTTTTGTTGGAAATTCTTCTCGCTGCTTGAGTTCGTATTTGTGTGGAGTCGGATTTGGCGCTTGCGCCTTAGAGTTGTTGATTGCGAAAGGCATGACGCGAAAGCGGGGGATGTATGTATGTACAGGAGGAGTAACTATTGTCCTATCGGTTCTTCTCTTTCTCTTTTACTTGTACACACAAAGGGTCGGTTCGGTTGCGAACTGCATTTCCAGCCCACCACACAAAATTCAGATGCAGCTTGAAACCCTCGGTTTCTGGGCGATGGGCGAGCGTTCGGTCAACCACCCCGAGCTAACGCTCCGAGAAGCTGCATATTGCCGACTGAGCCACAATACAGATACACTCTACTGACTTCCACCCCACCATCACGCCTAGATACGATGTCCAACTCCCATGCACTTCCGTTCCTTAGCCCAGCAAGGCTAATCCCCCAATACCAGAGCACGCTGCACGATAAAACGCCTACCACACATCAGGATGACTGAAACAAAATTGTCAAGCATCTTCTGGAACACAAATAGCCGGCGCACTGTTGATGCCCTCCGCATGCCACGTGAATCACTTTTGGCGCTGGGCGATTGACGCCTGTGGATGAGGAGAGTCGCCCGCTGTGTGGCCAGCGGAGTCTGTAGATAGGAGGAGGAGTCCGCTGAGTCTTTAGGTAAACAGGGAGGGCCATGTCGCCACCGTAAAACGCGGTTTGGGTTTTCCGGAGAGTCGCCCGGGAGCTAGCTGGGTCTCATGGTATCGCGATACAAAAGTGTGGCGTGCTGTTGAATATCCGGGTTGCCGGAAAGGTCGTCGGGGGGATGAGAGTCTGCACCTGTAGCTTTGGTAACCTTCAACTCTCGTCAGATTTGACCCAAGGTTTGAAAATGCAGCTGGCAATTGAACAGGGCCTTAATACTTTAACCGCTTTAGGTGGCGCTAATCAATGCAATCAGATTTCACATAAACCTCAACCAACAAAGGGATATGTACTCTGCGGAGGCTCTACCTCCTCTGGCAGTAGGAGGACCTGCGCTGTAGGAAGATGCAGATACGCGCAACACAGGCCTTAAGGGCAAGCGAACCAACGGCCGGATAGGACGTTGGTTAACGCGCGTGCCACCAATCAACTCGCACTCCCGGCCGGCCTTCCGCAGCGCAGCGACTCACTACCGCGGGTAAATTACATATGTACTAGTACATATTTCTGGCTACGGCGGTACGTTCCCCATCGTAAGCCTCTTGATTGTAGCCCATATGGACCTTGAGGCCTACCCAATTGATTCCTTCCGCCAGGGTAAAAACTCAGGTGAGAACGCGCGCGACAAGCAGTCTGCAATACTTCCTCGTCATTATCTATCTAGGTCACATGCGTGTAATGAATAAACAAAAAAAGAGCAGTCTGCAAAACGCCGAGCCTATTCGGACGCCTCACCAACGTCCACCTAATCAAATCGCTGGTGAGCACAAAAACGAAATCGAAGGCAATGGGTGGGCCGAACAAAAACCTTGAATCCCTGCATCAGCAAATGCTGGTACCGTATGATACATACGTGAAAACTGCCCAATTGGTATTCAGATAAGGCTTGCCTTAGCGAGCCGGTTATCAAATGCACCACTCAAGTAACTCTCCTCATAGATAGATATTCCAACCCCTCATCCAAATCATCTCATACCGTAGGTGTAATTGCCTCCGGCTCAGCCTTCCGGCGTGCACGCCGCTAGTGTACAGGATTCGTCACGCGAATTGCCAAGTGCACCCTGCTTTCCCAATGCTGACTAACTTGGCCCTAGTGGCTTGGCATGGGCTGAAGGTTCCTATATGCGGTAAAACCGAGTCATCTCCGGGGTGGATATCATTAATTCCAGCGAAGCGACAACATGCCAACCCCACCTGTGACAAACTCCTCTTAGTTAGACGGCATGACTGCCCAACTGCCACAGCTCGTCTTCACCTCCTTCCGTTCGACGTCGACTTCTCCAGACTCCATCCCGCCTTAGTACAGCTCATCCGCTCGATTTCGTCGCTAACTGGCCGACCCTGGGCATCCAAGCGCTGAGCGAACACCGACACGAACCGAACCCCCCAAACTATTCCGTTGTGGATTATTCAAAAACCTGACTCTACATACTTTGATTCTACACCCCGCCGTGTTGCGAATACGCCCCGAGTCACAAGTTGGGACGCAACAAAGTAAAGCGGACAGGTCCGGTGTGACTCCAGGTAGTGACAGGTGAGTGGACGAGCGCGGCGGGCAAGCGCTCAAGGGCGGCGGGTGAGTGGTTGAGCCCGACTTGTGAGCAAGTAGACACCGTGGGCAAGTAGCACTTGGACAGTGATGGTAACCAGTGGTACAGCGACAGGAACAAAGGCGAGAACGAGGATGGAGACACTAAGAGGGGGGGACAAGGACAGGAATGCCGAAAGGTAAGAGTTTACTTCTATACTTTGTTTGATGAAAATGGCTCTAGAAATAAACACGATAAAGGGGCAAAAAGTATGTTTTTAGATGAAGCTACTCCCTCTCGAGGAGAAATAATTGCTGGTAAAGGTTGATTAACTAATGAAGCTTATAAATATTCCACCCACGAAAAGAGTATTAAGCGAAATAATAATCAGATTGATAAAATATTCTCTGGTAATCCCACTTGCTCTTTTTATGAAGCCTGATTTTTAGATTACTGGCAAAAAGAATTAGCTGAATTTAGTAAATGATACTGAAAAGAAAGACCAAGTGATAAAACTAAATGGCGAGAATGAACTTGAAATAAAGAATGAAGAAAAGAAAATAAAATTCTTTATTTAGAAAAAACTGTCTTAGAAGAAACCGAATTTGCTTCTTACGAGGACGGTAATTGAGATGATTTCTTTACTTCTCAGGAAGAATTAAAAATAATAGAGCCAATTAATGGTTCTTTACCAGTTTATGTTTTTAATAATACTATTTGCTATCTTGCTAAAAAAGGCTTTTGATATTTTGCTAGTAAAGAGGATAAAAGATTAAGTAATAAAGAGGATATTCCTTATATTAAAGAATATTGTTTAAATCCTGAACAAAGATTAAAGAGTAAGCAGTTAGTCAAGTGAGATTATGAAAAAGATATTTTACGGCAAGAATTATTTTCATGTTTCATCACTCGCTAATTAGACACTTGCCAACTTGATGTCGATTAAAGGTGTCCCTAACCATAATTGGCATAGTTTATGGACGGTATCTGATCACCTTTGATCCCTCAATTTTCATTCAGGATATCAGCTTCAGAAAGGATGACTAGGTGATGTCCATGCAGGATTTGTTGAACATCTGATTTTTTCTCCAGTGTTGGACGAAATCGGTTGTAGCCCACCCAATCGAATCGCCGGTAAGTACAAAAACGAAATTGAAGGTAATTGGTGTGCCGAGCGCAAACCTTGAATCTCAGCATTAGGAAATGCTGGCACTATATGATTGTGATATGAAGGGTACTTAGATACAACTTGCCTTAGCGCGGGCCGGTTGCGAAATGCACGAATCCGACAGCTCGCACCATATTCCACCCCATCAGCCAAATCATCCGCCATAGGACGTACTTCTGCCCGCCCGGCACGGCCGCAGGCTTGCCCACCACAAGTGCCCGGGAAATGTAATGGGAATGCCAAGCGCACCCAACTATCCCTGTACGAATTAGGACTAGTGGCTTGGCACGGGCGCCGTGTTCTTACAGCAGGTATAAACGAGTCATCTCCAAATAATAGACGTCATCAATTCAGACGCCGTCCACCTACTTCCGTTCGACTTGGGCGTCTCCCGCTGGGCGGCGATCCATCACGCTTTCGTACAGCTCCTCCGCTCGATTTTGTCGCTTGCTGGCAGCATTCATGCCTCCCTCACGGCGCCATCCCACCCCAGGCGAGTGCATTCGCTTCCGCCGACACGACATTCTTCGAGGCCGCCACATCTGTCTGTGCTACAGTCGACATCCGTCTCCCATTTCACCACCCGGCTCCCAACACTCACCTACTGCCGTACCAATGGCGATGCCTGTGATACCTACCGGCTCGGAGAGCTGGGTGCGGGAAGCACATCGGTGTTCAAAGTGGTTCCCAGACGATCCGAGGGATTACTGGGTGTACACACGGATGCTCATGAGAAATGCACTTGAGTCACACAGCTCGCCATTTTCAGCAATGGAGAAGCATGCCATGATCAGCTCGATGGCGAATGAGCCAAAAGGCAGCCAAGTTTGCGACTGGTTCTCACAACTCAAGAGGGGAACTGGCACGTAGTTGCTACAGAAATGCTTTCTAAGGGAGGTACCACAGCTACTTCGGAGACCGCTTTGGAGAGTTGGGAGAAGTTTTATCGGGTACCGGACTGGCAGCTCCCTACTGATCCGCAACGATTCTGGGAATTTACACAAATAATCATGCGCAGAGTAATGAGAGACTATGCCTATCCTTTTTCGCAGTCAGACGAGGACGCGATCCTACGAGTGATGACGACGGAGCCCGCAGCAGGACAAGTTTTGCGTTGGTTCCAGCTGCTGGAAGAAGGACAGTTCTACGAAATCGCTCGCCAAATGAGTCGGTACCCGTTTCCAACGGCGGTGCATTATTCTGCTAATCCAAATGTTACGCGAAGCGGATCATCAGTTCCGCCCAGAGCGTCAGTACTCTAAGACGTTCGACATAATCCAAAGCACCGGAATGGGCAAGAGCAGGGTAGTCCATGAGGTTGGTTTCGAGATCATGTCGATTAGCTTCGTGCTGCGTCGGTCCGATCAGGCTGGTTTCCCCCTGGCGAGGACGAGGTATATGCCTTCTTGACGGGCGGCGTGGCGGACGACTATAAGGACGCTCATCTCAGGGCTGTAGCTTTGCTCGGTGCAACCTTTACCGTTGGTAGGTGGTCGTCACTTTCTGAAGGTAGCATCAGCTGACTGTTGTGCAGTGGCCGCTTGGTGCAAACACACAAAGAGAGGGGGCCCACTGTCCGGCGGAGAAGATAGCTAAATGGGCAGCTGAGATGGCTCCTCTGACTGGCGAAAACAGCTACCAGCGCTCAGTGACGCGGACTGAGGTGTGCAAGATGATAGTTGAGCGTGCGGAGAGGATGATGAAAAATATGCATATGGAACACTACCTCAAGAAGATAGACACCTCGGACGGTAGCGTGGTGCGCGACTGGAATTGGGAAACCAACGAGGTACGATAATTCGTGCGACGGCCAAAATACGTTTGCAGTAAGCTAACCCCACTATCACATAGGATTATGAGGAGTTCCGCGGCTATAACAAATATGTCAAACCGAAAATCGAATCTCTAGTGGAGGTCATGAGGCCCAAACCTCCAGCAGTCGAGAAACCGATGCCGGTATTCTTGCTCGGATTCGACGAGGCCGCAAATATCTACGACAACATCGATCCTGACGATTGTCAACGGAGAGAATACCGTCGTGCTGCCCTATGGCATGTCTTCCGTGGTGCACGGGACCATCCCGTTTGGGCCGTCTTCCTTTCGAGGAACTCCAAGATCGAAGCCTTCGCGTCCAGTCTGGACGGTGATCCCTCAGCACGTGTCGTCAGCAGGAAGTTGAGAAGAGAATACCCTTTCATGGCGCTCGAAGTGGACCTAGAGTATGAGCATCGGCTGCGTGCGTCGCTTGACATCATGGACGTATCGATAGCCGATTTCGTGAGCGTCGATAATATGACGTCGTTTGGTCGACCATTGTGGCGTCTTTGTGCCGATATGTCGTTTCCCGAGATGCGCAGTTTCATCCAGAAATACATGCTCTCCGGCGCTGCTGCACGGCTTGATCAGAATGACATCAAGCAGGTTTTCGCGATACTCGCCTCTCGGGTATGCCTCGATCCGTGCTTGAACAATGCAGGAGGTATCCAGCTTTTCCGGGACGTTGTCGACAGTCACCTTCGGCTCCTGATTGCCTTGAAGCCTCCCTCGGCGTTGAGAACTGCCACTCCGTCCGAGCCAGTGGTCGCCGAAGCTGCCGCCGCAATACTTGCTCAAGGAGCTACCGGCGGAAGCCCTATGGATACGTGGTCGAACTGCATCCAAGTGCTTACCGACAGGTTGCTTCGTTGTGGCTTAGTCGACAAGGGCACGAAAGGTGAATTGGTTGCTCGCCTCCTCTTCGTGTTGGCACGGGACAGCCTATCTCTCCAAATGGTGGCGCCGAATACCGACTTCCCTTTCTCGAGGCCATTTAAGGTAGCGGATTTCCTTGACCACATGTTCGGCCACGGAGTCGTCGATCAGCTGGTCGAGCAGTCACTGCCACCATCCCGTCGATCGGTGTCCAACTGGGATCCAGTGCATGATTTCCGGGCAGGTGTCTGCAATTTCAGTCACTTCGCCAGGACCTTGAATCCCTTGCCGAGCAATCGTGCGAAGTTTGAGAATCTACTGATGATTCTGCTTCGTCGGAACGCCGCCCTGCAATTGGCGCCCCTGCAGGAGAACTGGGACATCCACTTGCCATTTTACACCAGCAACATCAACCTACCTATCGACCACTCGCATCTTTCCGCGATCTTCGTACGGGTGAAGAACCGCCAAATGGGTCCCAATCTCGTTCTAGGGCCTGGGTATAATGCGTATCATCACGGCAAACAGTTGGGGATCTGCGTCCAGATGGAACTCTCCATGGAGCCCGGCCCATCACAAGCCATAATACGCCTCGGGACTCCCTCAGAGCCGGTCATATTTGGGATGACTGCCAAAGGCTGCAGCCTGGATAAGTACCCATTCCTTGGCTGTCACCCTGGCCTTATCTCTGGATGCGACACTCTTCTGCGGACCGTGCTTCTTGAAGAGCCGTCCGCCGTCGAGGCCGGGGCGGTCGAAAAATTGGAATGCCCGCAGGCAAACTCACTTCCGATGTCGAGATACGATGGGTACACGGGTGGCCGACAGCCGCCGGTTGTGGGGGGTGCATCTGGTTGACGGGCGGCTAAGCCGCAGCCGTTATGAAGGAGGATATTGAGCCCGTGCGCGGATTGGTTTTTTTGAGGCGTGGAGTGCCGTTATATTCCGTTGCACTGTACGTGGCTTGATTCAACTATTACTAGCAGCATGACCAAACAATGCCTCCTTCCCTCACCCTTGCGCCCCCCTAGGATATGTTTGCTCGGGCTGCGGTGCGTCTCGTTCCTCATCCCCTGGTTGGCGGCTTTGCAGTGGGCTCCAAGTACGTGCAGATCAAGATGAAAAGAGTGTGAATATAAAAGTAGTAGATTCACAAGTACAATATCGATTGAAAAACATAAAACACAAATGCTATCCAGGCGCTTGCCACCATGACTTCATCGAGACCAGAATGGAACACAGAAAGATAAAAACAAAAACAAAGGGGGGGGGTTTCGGTCAAAAGTGCGGCCAGTAGTTGCTCCAGGAGACGACATCGAAGGAACCCTTCTCGAGGCTGCGTAGGCTGATGAAGGACTCGGTGACCATGAAGGCCCTCGCAACGAGGACGAAGAGGCCGAGCGGCAAACAGAAGCACAGCAGGACGGCGCCGATGACGGTGTCCCTCCTGCCGAGCCACTTGATGACCTTGCCCAATCTTCCCTTGCGTTTAGTGGCGTCGCAGTATCTACTGAGCCTGCGGATGCAGAGATACGCGCCGAGGGCGAGCGGGATCCCCGCCGCAACGGCGACCGACGAGACGCGCCAGAGCAGACGTTCCACAGGACTGGGCATGTGCGAGTTCCATGCCGAAGCGTGGGCACCGCCGTAGGCCACCGAGAACGCCACGAGCACCATCCATGAGCCCTCCTTGTCGTCCTCGGTTCGCACCGAGCCTTCGCGCACCACCATGTTTGCGCGTACACAGGCGTTCTCGCGCGAAGACGCATCCTCGAGACAGAGGTCTTCCGGTTCAAGTCTGAAGGCGTCTCTCGAGCGGGCGTCATACTCCTGCCACCGCTTGCGCCCGGCTGCGTCGTTGGTCGGCTGCCAGAGACAAAACGAGTCCCGCCAGCCGTAGAAGTTGAAGAGGCTGTACTCGCCATTTTCGCGGATCCGTCGCACGCGCGTGAGCACCCGATTGGCCTCCAGTCGGTCGGGGTATTTCGTGTCCGTGCGAGCCGGCGGTGCGTCCTCCTTAGGAAGCGTGTCGTTCTGTGCTGCTGATCCTGCTGGCTTCTCTGGTACCATCTCCCCCTGGCGAGGCTCAGAGGTCCGTGTCTCGAAAGGCGGCGGGGAGTAGTCGTGGCTTCCATCGAACGAGGCGTATATCTTTGCCGCCAGGGCGGGCTCGATGTGCAGGATGACGGGGTACCGGACGTCCATCGGTTTGTGCCACCAGAATGCGTAGATGGCCACGGCACAGAGAACGTGCATGATGGTGTGGAGCTCCAGCAGAGTGATGGGTAGTCTACTTCCCACGCGTCCAATCCCCTCGATGACAAGCCACTGTGGAACGGTCAGTGTGGGACTAGATGGTCGGGAAATTTGCTGGACACCGTACCAGAGCTTGAATACAGACGAGAACCTTCGCCAGGCCATCGGCTTTGGACTTATCCTCGATCACGCGGGTCTCAAGGTCCTCGGCGGCAGGTATTCCACCCTGTGCGTACAAGAGTGCGAAGCCTTGCGCCGTCAACGTGACCGGGAGTCCGTAGACCTTCTCCGGTCCCGGGTGCACGACGTATCCACCCATGAGGACGAAGAATGCGGTCTTCATATCGAAGCCCTCGATGCGGTCGTTACGCTGCTTCTCTCCCCATAGTTTGGCTGCGTTCAGTCGGTGGGTCTGTATATTCAGGATGATGCTGTAAATCGCGCGTGCTTCCATGAACTGGTCGTAGGCGCACCAGAGCACGAACTCCGGGGCTACGACGCCGAGGAACAACCAGGTCAGCTTGAACAGCAATAGCCGGCCGGGCGTTGGCTGAGGATTGATGTTGAGGTGCACGGCTGTCCACACGCAGAGGCCGAGCGTGATCAGACACGGAAGCAGGATGCCCATCGTCCCCCGCCGAGCCGGCTCCGGTGCCCACGCTGGTTCCGTTTCGGCGGCGACCGGTACGGCGAGTGCGAGGTGCGGCAGCGCGGCGACGAACAGCACGGCGGTGTTTCTTATCGATCTGGCCGCGCTCAGTCAAGGTACCCATCAGCGTCAGTTGTGGACTAACCGGTTCATGTTTTCCGATATCGATGCGCTCCTCCGATACGCGGGGGCCGCGCGGGCTAGCCAACAGTGTCGAAACGAACGAGGACTCGGTGGATATCGTAGTGAGGCGATTCGCAGTTGCGTCGGGCGTGACAGCACAGGATCGATAGCGAAAGTTAACCGCAGCTCTGGGTATCGCGATGGACGCCACCCGTCTTCTTATGAAGTCAGTACTTCCCGCTCAGCCTTCCCACCACCCAGGGGGTATGTACGTAGATGCGGGACGCATACCAGCCTTCCGAAGCGCCGCGGGGGCCGTAATACTGCAGTGCTGCGGATGCGCGGACGCCGACACGACGGACAGCTGGCGGCTGCGGGCTCGCTCTATCATTGGGTCGACATCCGTCAGGTCGTGTGTAGATACATGGTGAAGCTGTGTGCCATTGGTGGAAGCCCGCCTCAGCGCGAGGACATACCTTGCTGCTGGAGGCGCATCGTCGTTCCTTCGAGGGAGGCTGGGGCGGGGTGACGAACCGCATGGCAGGGAGTGCTGCTTCCTATGGGCGCGCTTGTCAGTACCTACTACAAGCAGTTGCAGAGATTGGAGAACGTTCCTCATTCCGCGGCTTACTGCTGCGGCTCGTGCAGAGCCAACTTGGTCACGGCAGGGTATCCTTTTACGGCGACCGGCGACTGGAAACGGCAGGAGAGGAGGTTAGTAGAGTTGCAAACAGTTTCGTGTGGATGAACGGGGACGGCCAGGCGCCGAAACCCGCCGGATTCCTCGACACGACGATGGGGCTTGTGCTTGCCGGATATTCAGCGGGAGAATTCTTGAGGACGCAGAATACTCGTGACGATGTGGCGGATTTCGAGACATTTGCATGAACGTGGACAGACGCTCCTGGAAAGAACAGGCCTTGCGGCTGCCACGCACGGCGACGCCGGTCTAGCCGTCTGCCTCTTCGTATTGTGTCTGAGTGCGGTGCAAGAAACATCGCCGAAAGTCGTGATATGCCCCAGGCCACCCAGCCGGCACATCACGTGCGCTGGCGCCCGAATGGGGCTTGGTTCCCGCGGCGGGGCGCTACGAGCTCTAAGCTAGCGGCTAAACGTCACACTGTGGCAGTTATCGTCTTGGCGGTGGCCCGGCCCGTGCTGCCGGCTCGCGACCATCCAGGTTTCAAGATATCTACCTATGTAGATACGCAGGCAATCCCCTTCTCGGCTAGCACCGCTGCAGCCGGTGCAGCCGGTGCAAACCCACAAAACACCACATCGAGCAGTGTGCACCACGCTTTCTTTCGTCCCATCGCCAGAAAATAATCCTCGGTCAAAACAACACCATCCGACTATCTACCCAATATAATCCCCCACAAAACAGCCGAAATAATTCACGGAGGCTCCCAATCGGAATTCTCTTGGCCCCAGTGTTTACACACTTCTTAGCTGCTACGGAATATGCCGGAACGGAAGCGAATTCCCCGGTCCGCCGCATTCTACCAGCCACAGCGGTGGCCTTTACGCGTCCAAGAAAGAAACTTGGGCCACATGGCAGCGATGACAAACAGCAGTCCCGGAATTGGAGAGTAGGTGGCTCGCCTGGTGGGAGCTTCAATCGCTGACTTTGAACAGGTCCCCTGTCGAGGACAACAACGAGCCGTGTGTGTGCATTTGCCTCGTCTCGGACGATGCGTCGGGCCGAGAGGATGCCATTCGGAATGGAATGGATTCATCCGTGCTCGCGATGGGCGAAATGTGTTACGTCCGGCGATGTGAATACGTTACTGGACTGGTTTCGAAACTGCACAGCTTTTCCGCTGGACAAAGAAAGCCACGAGATTCAGTACGGTTACGGATATGACGGGGAGAGATCCGCAAAGGGCCACATGCGGGGGGAAACGTTAGAGCGGAGTTTGCGTCGAGCATTTGACGGAGGAGGTTATGACTCACGGCTTCTCGAACCGACGGCCACATATTCCGTCGTGTTTTCGACGGGTGCCACGCATCCCACGATGGCTATGCTTATCCTGTTGAGCTGCCATCTCACGGGTGGGTTGGTGTGAACGCCTGTATTTGGCCGACTGCTGTTGTCTCGTTCCTGCGCGGTTGTCAGGCCGTAGGCGGTTGAGTATGCGCAGGCGATCACCCGATGTACCTCGAATGCCGCCACGCACAGGGTCTGTCTAAAACATAGCGACCGTTCTGTTGTGCTCGGCGGTGGTCGCACTCGACAAAAGCCGGCCGCAGCTGCCAGGGCGGTGCAGACTTGGCTTTCGAACCAAGCGACTACTGCTCTCCCCACGGCACGGGACGACGCCCGCTGCCTGACCGCTACTAGAGGACCACCGCGCAGCCCGGAAACCATCCGACGATCCGGACAGTCTGGTCCGAGCCGACGGAGTGCGCAGGTTCACTAAGTATCCAGTTGTCAGTCCCCCGCCTGCGGCCTGGAGACGCCAGTTACTCACGGAAGTGTAAAATCCACTTCATTGGGATTGGTGTAAAGGGGAGTTGGTCGCGCATCTTGTTCGGCTGTAGAGGGCGATATATCCCAGTTTGGAAGAGAGAGATCACCTACTAAGGTGCCTATGGCACAGCGCCGTATTTTGGTAGCTCTACGTAAGGACGCTGCGAGCGTGGCCTTCGTGTCCTCCGGTGCATGTTAAAGTTATGTATCTACGTATCCCCGCGCAAAGCCAAGTATATAGGGGGAAGTAAATGCAAAAATAGATGCTCTCTGTCAGGGAATTGAACCCTGGTCTCCCGCGGACTATCAAAGCTGACAGGCGGAAATACTAACCACTATACTAACAGAGATGTACTACACCAAATTATATGTTACTGTGATTTGTAGTGTGATGTGCTCCAAAAAGACCATACCACCGGCCATAGCCTACTGGCTCCAAGCAGTGTGAACAATAAAAAAAACAGTATCTGCCATGCGATTCTATCTTTCTATCTGGGGCGCTCGACAAGGAATAATGTGCAAGTCTAGCCTGCCGCCCGGGACCCAGATTTGTGACCACACTTTTCACTTCTGCGGAGACTATCCGACACAGGTGTTCCAATCTCCTGAGTACCCCCTTATCCTGGACGCTTTACGGAGCACTTCATCCGCGCAACTCTCAGTGCTGACGGCGCTCCGCATGGTTCCTACCGTCGCGACACCATTCTTGCCTCGTATCGTTGCGGTCGGACACAGCATGTATAGTGTAGCGAGCGCTGGCTGCCAGCGGGGTGGGGGAACCGTGAGGGGCTAGGAAGAAGATCATCCACGCCAGGGAACGGATAACCCACAGACCGGCCGCTCCGCCTCAAACTGCAGACTGCGGTAGAACTTGCTTTACAGCGCGGATCGAGGAGAGCTGCCACCCTTCCGTGCGATATTCTCTACCCCGTCGCCTTTCCCTCCTGCGAGCAACAAGCGGTCATGGTTGCTGGAGCGCGGAGAGCGCCATGCCGCCAACTTCACTTGGGCATTCAGTTGCATGAGAGCGCACAAGTACACCATCGCGACCGAGGGCCATCCAAGCCGTCTTGAGATTCTCGCCCTTCATCCACTCGCCCTCCAATCCTCGCATCCACCCCCAACACGCACCCACATCCACACACACACACATATATATATGTATGACCACCATTCTCACTGTATGAAGAAAAAAAAAGAGAGAAAATAGACCGAGATCTGGTGTAATCGCCGATAAACAGAAAGAAAAAAGAAACGGGGGGAAAAAACCCCCCCAAATCCCTCAAAACTTTTCCTCAATGTGCTGGCCAAGCCCGTCCTTGCCATTCCGGAGGGTCTCGCGGTAGTCCTGTGTGGGAACCCAGCCAGGGCTGTGGCGCGCGCTGGACACCGAGTGGTACATCTCGTCGACCTCCTCAAGCGAGAGGCCCTTGGTCTCGTAGACGAAGCAGTAGACAAAGACGACGGCGAGCGAGGTGCAGCTGCCCCAGATGAAAAACACCTTGGCGCCGAGGCCAGCCGAGTGCGGGCCTTTGTCGACGAGGTACGGCGTCGAGTAGGCGAGCGCCCAGTTGACGAGCCAGTTGGAGGCCGTGGTCAGCGAGAGCGACTTGGCGCGCGTCTTGAGCGGGAAGATCTCGCCGGTGACGACCCAGGGGGCGGGGCCCCACGAGGCTGCGAAGAAGGCGATAAAGAAGCAGACATTGACGATCAGGATGTTGTTGGCGACACTGCCCGTGAAGGTGACGGCAACGGTGGCGACGGTGAAGTGGAAGCTGGCCATGCCAATGGCACCCCAGAGCAGCAGCTGGCGACGTCCCGCCTTCTCGACCAGCCAGAGACCGGGGACGGTGGAGAAGACGTTGATCAGGTTGATGGTCAGCGCGATGGTGAAGGCGTTCTTGATGCCGGCTGAGATGAAGAAGGTGGTTCCGTAGTAGATGATGAAGTTTATGCCCGTCAGCTGCTGCAGCGCCTGGATGGCGCAGCCGGTCAGAGTGCGCTTGGCCATGCCAGCCTTGAAGCAGTCGGCCCAGGTGCCCTTGCCGAGACGCATCTCGAAGTCGTGGTTGGCGCGGATCTCCTCGAGCTCGGTCATCAGCGAGTGGTCGTCAACGGGGAGCTTCCGCAGCCGGCTGAGGGCCTTCGCGGCGCCGTCGTAGTCGTCCTTCATGATCAGGTAGCGGGGGGTTTCGGGCAGGGCGATCATGCCGCCGGCCAGGATGAGGGCCCACAGGAACTGGATCGCGATCGGGATGCGGTAGGCGCCGCTGTCGGGGCGGTTCATGGTGGCCTGGTTCGCGCACGACGCGAGGAAGAGGCCGATGGTGATGGCCCACTGGTAGCAGCCGACGATGGTGCCGCGGATCCACTTGGGCGCGGATTCGGACTGGTAGAGGGGCACGATCGCGGACAGGAGGCCGACTCCGAAGCCGGCGGCGGCGCGGCCGGCGATGAACAGATTCTGCTCTGCGGCGGCGGTCTGGAGCACGACACCGACGGTGAAGACGAGGCAGGCGGCGATCAGGCCCAGCCGACGGCCGATCCAGTCGGCGAGCATGGAAGCGCCGAGGGCTCCGAAGAAAGTGCCGGCCGAGAGGATGGACACGATCAGGGACTGTTCCGACGAGGTGATGACGGGGTTCCCCTGCGGGCCGCGACTGCGGGCGAACTGCTCCTTGAACGCGTCCATGGCGAGGATGCCGGAGATGGTCCCGGTGTCGTAACTGCGAGTCGGGTCAGTTCGGACGGCACTCGACGGAGACGAATCGGCACCGGACATACCCGAACAGGATGCCACCAAAGGCGACGAAGAGGCCGATGACGATGGCGGGCGCCGAGGCACCGGCCTCGCCGGGGGGTTTTCGGAGCATGAAACCCATTGCTGGATGGAGATGACTTGCGACGGGCTGCTGGGGTTTGCTTTCGAAGCAAGCTGGGAGGGGGAGTTGTTGGGTTGGCGGACGGCCTGTTTTCCCTTGATCGGATCAACGACTCGGGGGGGGGCGAATGGAGAAATTGGAGAATGAGGGAGCTGGAGCGAGGATGGGGGCTCGGCGCTATAGATATACTGGAGCTGGCTTTGGTGGGGGGCGGGGGGGCGACGAGGCCGGGAAGAGGGAGCGGCCGGCACAACACACACCCGGTGACACCGTCTGGGATTTAACGCCGTCCGCCTGCCGGAATCGATCTGCAGACTGGCAGTTGCACTCGGTGCCCTCCGCACAGCGAGGGGCCACTCCTCCGGTTCTCGCCACAGATCTTCCCCGTCCCCCCCGCAGGCGACAAGTGGATCGGTGCAGCAGGGTGGTCGCCGTAATTGGAGTGGGGTAGATGGAGTGGAGTGGAGTGGAGTGGTGGGAAGATGCTATACGCCCCCCCCGCCATCGCGGAGAAACATGCAGCCGGCGCATCCCGCGGCCAGACTGCCACAGTCCGCTCCTGCTCTGCCACTTCCGCGGCGAGCAGCGGCTCCGCACGTCCGCTGCCATCTCGGCGGACGGAGCGTCGCGAGACATGCCACATCCAGCGCCTCCCGTGCGCCCCCGCTTGCAGCGCGACGCCAAAGAAAAACGCGAGTGCGGGGAGCTCAGCGCAAGGGTCGCCGGGCATCGTGTGGCAGGTAGATGGGGCGGGATGCGGTGGATGCAGGAGCGACGGGCGAAAAGCTCTCGCCGGCGCCACCTCTGGTTTGATCCGATTCGCCTCCGCCGCATGCCGTGCCCGGAACCGTCCCCGCGCGCTGCTGGGCCCGCTCGAAATAGTCTAGCTCGCTCGCGTGGGGGGGGCGTCATCGCCGCATCGCGTAGATATCTGCGATGATGCACGTATCTGTATCTAGATATGATCGATATCGACGCTGCAGCCCGGCCAGGGGCGCCCCGCCGCTCGCACTCTAGCGGCGACGTCATGCGGTGCGATCGTGGTCGGGGGGGCAACGCCTCGGCAGCACGCATCCGACGGGCGACGATCGGAATGCGCAGCCTTCGACTCGCGAGAACGAGCGGTGGCGGCGCGCTGACTGTCGTCCGTCCCGTGCGAGACCGTCGTGTGCTCGCGTAGCCTTGTTGCGCGCGTGTCGCGGGTGTGGCGACTGCTGGCGGCCGGCTGCGACGGCGACGTCGACGCGGCGATGCCGTAAGCGGCTGCAGCGCCGTTTCGCGGGCGGATGCCGCCGAGGTGATAGTTACAGCGTTGCCGGCGCGCGGCTGTGGCGCTCCAGGCGGTTCTCTTCTCCTTTCGTTCCCTTTTCGGATCCGCCTCTCGTCGAAGAGAAAGGGCCCGATATCGACGGCGGAACCCAGTCCGATAATGCGCTGAATCCCCAGCAATCCCACTCACCCTCAATCCCAATCCCAATCTCAATCCTGCCCCTTTCTGGATGCCGCGCTGGCCCACCCACCGGCAATCTCGCTCACCGGCTGCAGCGGCGAAAATCGCTATCGCATCGATCTCGATCGTACGGGCACGATGGCGCGCACACACGGCCTGAGATATCGCCATATCGCCGCCCCGTACTTCCATACTCTAGATCCATGGTGACGCTCTCCAGATGCGCTCTGCAATTCCCGCGTGGCCGGACAGTTGTCAGCCTCACCCGGCAGCCACAGCTGACATAATCTTCCCCGCAACTGCGCAACTTATGCAACTAACTATGTACAGCCAGATGTACATATAACTACGACGACGCCACAAATCCGCACTCAACACCAGCCAAACAATGATCGTGTACGGCTGCGAGCGAGCGGTCGAACGAACGAGAACCGGCCGACGTGCGATCTGCGTTCGCGCCCACGCTAGCCACCGGCGCCGCAGCAGTGTGCAATATAATATATATGTACATGGACTATCTATCTATGCGTGGAATCTTCTCGCGCGAACGTCTCACCACACACAGAGTAGCCATCTACATCGCATGCGGTACATACAGGATCGGCAGAGACGATGCCGGCCCCTCCCTGTGGGACAAAGTGCTATGTATCCATTCCCCCTTCATGCGTCTCAGGTTCCGCCCCCCCTGACGGCGCAGAGATCCATGGGCACGTACCACGCAGCACGCCGCACGTGCGTAGGGTCCAGTACGGTCGACCTCGGGGCGCAGTCAAGGATGGCCCGCAACTGGAACTAGATATCATACTGCAAGGTACTTTACGCACTAAATCTAAATACCTCTCGCCCAGCGCCGCCGTCTTTGCTCCTACCTATCTGCACACATATGTAGCTGCATCCGCCGCCGCAGCAAAGCCGGCGGTTGCGCGAAAGTCAAATGCAAGCCCTCGCCAGGCAAGTCGAGGGATGTACATATGGTACATAACTATGTATGTATGTAGAGTGGCCGCCGCGGAATTACAGACGCGGATAATAATGCTGGTACATGTGTACATAATCGTCGCGTGGCAAAGCTGCACGACTTGCACGTGCTTTTCCCGTTTTCTTTTTTCTTTTTTTAATTCCTTTTTCTTTTTCTTTTTCTCTTCCTTTCTCTCTCAAGTCCAGTCGCAACGGTGATCGGCGTCGTACATAGTTGTGTAACCCCTGCTGCCTCGCATTCGCACCTCTTGTTTCTTTTTTTTTTTCATCCCCCCCCCCCGCACCTTTTATTTTTCTGGCTGCCTGGAGATATACTTACCTCCGCGGGACGGGGGGGCCTGGGCTGCAGATAAACCCCCCCGCCGGGTGCATGAGATATCACTCGATCTGCCCCAGAGTGGCTTCTACATAGATACCTACGTGCGGCTGTATGTGGCGCCGCTGCATACCATGTGTGCTGAACCAAGAGAAAAGGCAGAGCAATAGATCCGCCTCCTCTTGCACCTCCCCGCGCGCGCTCGCGTCTTACGGAAACCCGTGTCTTCAAACAAACCCTCCAAACACCGGTGCACGATCCCCTTCGCCCGAGCAACCGCAGTATTGAAATAGCAGCGCTTCTGTACGGGCGGAGAAGCACGCAACTGGGTCGGCAGGCCGTGTGGCAAGCTTGTCGACCGGTTACACAGCACCCGCGTTCACCACCCATCACCCGTCCTGAATCAATGACGGGCCAAAAAAAAACAAAAAAAAAACAAGATTTCCGTTTTCGCCGACTGCGATGAATAAATACAAAAAAAAAAATCTCTTCCCTACCAACCCCCCCCCTAAAAAAAAAAAAAAAAAACCATGTACTTGCGCAAACACTGTAGCGGCGATGATGATGCAGCCTTCTCATGGTGGCCATGGCGGTTGCTGCGGAACCGGCGGGCACAAGAAAAGCGAACGACGTGGAGCCGACCGCTTACGACCGCAGGATCTCGGGCTGGCCGTTGGACACGACCACGCAGATGTCCCCGTTCGCGCGGACGGTGTAGGAGGCGGTGCCGAGAGCGCTGCGGAAGACGGTGCCCGCGGCGGTGCGGGTGTTGAAGCAGTGGGTGCCGCTGGTGCCGCTGCCGCCGTTCGTCGTGAGCACCACCAGCTTGCCGCCGGCGCGGCTCCACGCGTAGGCCGATCGCGTTACGTACAGGTGCACGTGGTCGTTGGCGCCGAGGCCGCCGACGGCCTTCTTGGCGGCCAGCGCCTTCGCGATCCACGTGTAGAGGTCGCCGGTGGTGGCGTAGCCGCTGCGCCAGAGGTCCTCGCGGTTGGCCGGGTCGTTGCCGCCCCCGTAGGCCTGCTCGGTGCCGCCGTACAGGATCGGGATGCCGCGTGCGAGCAGAGTGTAGGCGAGCGCGTTCTTGAGCGCTGTCCAGTCCGAGTTGACGTTCAGGAAGCGCGCGACGTCGTGGTTGTCGAGGAACGTGCCGAGCAGTTCCGGGCGCGCAAAGTTGGCGCCGACCCGGTTGTGCTGGTCGACGAGCTCCTGCATCGAGCCCCTGCGCGCGTACGCCTGCTGGATCGAGTAGTACATCGGGAAGTTGACCACGCTCTGCATGTAGTTCTGGTACGGGCCGACGTAGGCCGGGTCGCCGCTGTACACTTCGCCCATCGCGAACACGCCGGACGCGGCGACGAAGCCGGGCCAGAAATCCTTCTCGACGTGCTTGACGGTGTCGATGCGCAGGCCGTCGAAGCCGTACGTCGAGACCAGGCTCGCGACCCAGCTGTTGAGCGTGCGGCGGATGCCAGCGTCCTCGGTCCTGATGTCGGGCAGGTCGCCGGCGATGCGGCAGTCCTCGACGTTGTCCTGGTTGTTGAAGTCGCTGATGACGCAGTAGGGGTGGAAGTATCTCTCGTTGTTGAACGGCGTGAAGTCGCTGTACGCGCCGATGCCCATGTGGTTGGCGACGACGTCGACCATGATGTACATGCTCTTGTTGTGGGCGGCCTGGACCAACGACCGGAGGTCATCCGGGGAGCCGTAGTTGGTGTTGACGTTGTAGAGGTTCTTCGCCCAGTAGCCGTGGTAGCCATTGCGGGTGTCTGGCCGTCGTCAGCATCGGCCGTCAACATTGCGCTTCGGAACGACCCACTCTCGACGACGGGCGTGATCCAGATGGCGTCGAAGCCCAGGGCCCTGATGTAGTCGAGGCGCGCCTCCATGCCCGCCCAGGTTCCCCCGCAGTAGTTGCTCAGACTGGTGCAGGTACTCGTGTCCGAGGACGACCTTGCGAACCGGTCGGTCAGGACCTGCAGCGGCGATGGTTAGCCCTCGGCCGGTTGTACGGCGGCGGAGCAGAGCGACTCACGAAGTAGATGGAACGAGTCTTCCAGGCTTCGGCATCGGCAGCGAGGGCGCCGGTGGCCGCGAGGGCGGCGAACATGCCGCCGAGGAGGGAGAGGAACCGCATGGTGGATTTCCGAAGTGCGGCGGGGTGGGGGAGAATACGCAAGAGGAGAGGGATGGGAGTCGAGTCGAGCTTGGGAACTGGATTCGATGGGCGGTGGTGATGTTCGGCCAACCTATATATATGTATCTCGACCGACAGTCCTCAGCCGCACAAGCACATTCTGCACCGGGGGTAGACGGCCATCCAGCGGTGCGAAGAGGCTTCCTCCAATAGCGGCACAAAACACGACACTTCCGCATCCGGCGATGAAAGTTTTGCGTGCGTGGTTCGTGCGGGGGCGCAGTAAGCGCACGGGTGGTGCACACTCCAAGCTGGGCACAATTGCGACAAGTGGGGGGGGGGGGGGGGGGGGAACGATTTTAAGAGCACTGTCCGGCGGCGACAGCGCCTCCGCTCATCTCGCGCGCGACCATTCACCGTTGGCCGGTCCCGCATTTTTCTTCTTCACGGATGCCCGAGAAGATATGGAGTATGTATCTGCACGGTGTTGTACGGCGACTTCCGCGGATCCCCCCCCCCGGTCGAAATTGGCAAGCAATTGAGCACGCCCTGTCAGGTGGCGCAGAACCTTTTCAGCCCCGTCAGCCGTCGCCGTTGGACGGTTGGAAGATTCGAAGCGAGCGAGTGCGCTCAAGAACTATCATGTATCTAAGTACATACTCCTGTTCCCGCGGCCTCCCCTTTTATTTATTTTCTTATTTATTTATTTATTTATTTAGTTATCTTTTTATCTGGATCAAGGCACAGTCCAAAGTCCGACCCGGCCTCGAGCAGTCCACAGGAGGCCCGTCGTACATAGTTCCAGCCCTACCAACTTCCCTGTAATTACATATGTACAGTATATATGCACCCATCCTTTCCGAATTCGCGCTGCGTGCAGGGACCAATCACAGCCGGCAGCTGGAGCACCCCTTATCTGCATGCATGCATATATCTATCCGTTGCCGCTTCCCGCTGCATGCGCATTGAGAACGCATGTATGATGTCATAGTTAGTCCGCGAATGCGCGTCGTGCCGCCGAACTCAACGACAGCAGCCTGCATGGAATGTTCTGCGCCACGTGTGCTGTGCCTCACATTCGCCTGCATGCAATTGTCTCTGTAGATACATACAATATTGAGGTACTCGCGTGCAACCTACGTAGGTACATATGCAGATCATATTGCGGGATACAGTCGAAGCTCTGTAACTACATACTCTGCATAAGAATATCCAATCCCGCCCACCATCCACCCTTCGACTCATTTCCACCTTCCAAGATCCGAAATCCTAATCTGCCGAGATGTCCTTCGATCGACTTGACGGAACTGGAGCGATGACGGGCCGGGAAGGAAATACGCGAATACAGTATATATGCGGCAGTTCGCGAAAAGCATCACGGTGTAAAAACCAAAGCGGCTCAAGATAAAAGCGTGGTGGGAAAGGAAATATGTACTATCGCGGCCATTCCTAGCTGTGTGCGCTGCATTTCACTGGAGATTTATTAGCAAGTAGGTACACAGTCTAGACATGGGCTATCACTCCATGCCAAGCACATTCTGCAGTAACAGGTAGATAGTTAGTTGGCTGCGTGAATCTGCATGCAGAACCATATCCGGCGCTAGCCCCAACGAACCGAACCCCAGTGACCTACTTCTATTCGTTGGCGCTCATGCTGCTTAGATATAGTTACGTGATGCTGCTTACTCTAGATTATGGTTACGTGGCCTCTGCACGTTTAGGTTGTGTTGCTATCTATATATCCGTTGTGTTTGGTTGGTAGATAGGCTCAGCCGCCGCGGGCATCTCGGCAGTCCGGCAAGATCGGATTCCAGTACAGATTTATAATATGATATGTGTGTAGTCTGTGGCAAATCCAGAACCATGGTTTGGCCGGCTTCCGAGAGACAGAAGGCCCGTACAGTTTAATCTCCGGTGCCCGTTAATCGGCTTCCTATCATACATACATATATATGTATTGCGCCAGCAGTGAGACCATCGAGGTGTCTTGCGGGCCAGTGCAGCTAGCAGCATCCACGTGATTGGTTGGGTTCTACATTCTCATTTCCGTATGTACGTAGAGTGAATCTGGGCTTGAAGCCGATGCCCCTGCACTAGTGTGGGCGTCCGCCACCATCCCATTGGCCTTGGCGGTCTTCTCCTCATGGACACTAGAATGCGCAATTTCAAGGGACGTTTTATATATGTACATACGAGCGCAGGCGCGACCACCCGCTGACCCGTTCGAATGAGCTGGTTAATCCGCCACTGGCGGATTGATGCGATGAGGGAAGGAGCGGGAAAGCCCTACTAATCCGACACTACATACCGAGGATAACTTCTATTGCCTGGGCCCTTAATCGTCATCAAAAGTATATGCGGATCGCCGGGCGCAAGGGCCACCGCCTGGATGACCAGTGGTTGGGCCACGCATTGATATAACGACCACCGGGCATATCTACGTTTCCAACACATCTATGAAACACTCCGCTTCCGAAATCAAGTCCCGCCCACCCAAAGGAGTCCCTGGCGCCTGGCTTCCAATTCCACCTTCCGCAGTGACCTCGCTTTCCTCGCTATCTCTCCGCGTTGAACAATCCATCAAACACCGAGGCCAAAGACTCGCCGTCGCAGAGCAAGTGGATATCGACCATCAGAGCCCATGCCTTCCGAACCAAATCCTGTGTCTGGCTGAGTTGGGGTCTCAAGATAGCTCCCCACAGCTAGCATCTCCGTGTGAGCTCGGCCCCGGGCAAGCCACCAAACCACTGCAAGCTTTGCTCCCGAATACGAAAGCCTCTGAATAAGTCCGGAGAGGTGGTTAGAGAGCATCCCGCTTGTCGCGACACCGTCGCGTATCTCGCCACAGGGGGCTTGTGGACGCAGCCATTTTGGGACGAAGGCTCTATCATGGGCGCGGCTGTTGGCTCCAGACAAATACCGCGGAGGCCCACGCTGGCTCGCTTCTGTCGTCTTGTCGCTGGGGGCGCGCACGTTGGTCATCGTCGTAGGTGGCGCGATGTGGGATCCGTTGGGACGCGTCAAAGCCGTCCTATGTTAGCCCACTTGCCACACCAACCAACATGCCATGGTATTGAAATTAGTGTGGATAACCTAAAACACGAAAACAGGACTGTGACTGGAGGGAGTTATAGTCGCGAGCCAGTGGCAGACACCCAGCATCGAGCATCGAGCATCGAGCGACGTAAACAAACGAGCGAGCCGACAAGCAGTGCGTCGGGCGGAGCCGTCGGGCAAACCGCCCAGCGAGCGGTCAATGGATAAGTGGCGGGGGAAGGTCTGCATCATCTGGACAGCGGCCCTCCCAACCGATGTATTCAGCTTAGTCAAATAGCGGTCGAGGCAGGATATGTCTGGAGACTGGTTCTCTACCGCGGATCTGCCGAAGCCTAAGGTACCTAGAGCAGCAACCAGCCGCACTGCCAATCCGGAGAAGCCGCGCCACCCGCGACCCGGTTGCCCAGTGTAGACGCCGGCTGTGAGCAGCTAGATCAGCAGATACTCATACAGTAATCAGAGCAGAGGGAGTTATCGGGTCATCCGATCCACACCTCTACTAACTCGTGGATTTCGTCCTTGATATATAACACGGAAGATGAGTGCCAGAGAGTGGGTGACAGGATCACGTGACAGCAAGGCGACAACTCGGCGGTTTTTTTTTCTCTCGGGTGACAACCTGTCGTGGTGGCCTTTCTGTGCCTTCTACTTACTCTCTCTCTCTTCTCCGGTTTGGTTGGTTTCACACTAGCTTTGTTCGGTAGCGAGTAGTGATGAGAGAAGTGAAGCTCTGGCGCGAATCAAGATCTTGGTATTGCACGTCACGCTAACAAGTATTTGATAGTTCACATCGGCTATGGGAGTTTTGAAGACTTTTGATCTTTCGTGTCACTACGAGCCACCGTATCCGTAGTTATAGGCCTCCGTACCTCCGTAAACCCTTGTGTGTACGAACCAGATACAGCATATCCACCATATCCCTCCGCGTGCATACCCTCGCGGTGCACCACCTCCCCCGTAATCTTCGAAGCTGCTACAGATAACACACGAAACAGTACATACCAGATTTCACAACAAAAGGCACCGAACAGAATAACAGAGTCAAGCGAAAAGTGTCAAGGGGAAGAGAGGGCAAAAACACAACAGAAAACGAACGCTCCTTGCGCGCATTATCGGTCTCTGCAGCCAGCCAAATTCCAACTCTCAAGCATCGCATCAACTAGACAACTCAGGTCAAGTACGTAGGGAAGGAAATCAACAGACTAGAAACACCAATCAACAACCCACAACCGCTATTCAATCGGACGTGATGGTGGTAAGTCCCACCACACGGTCGAAGCTGAAATGGATGTCGGTGCCAATACTTCCGATGCTGACCCCGATGATGCCATCGAGCTCCATCTCCTTGGGGCCGTTGCTCAAGAGCTCCGTTAACTGCGCGGTCGTGTGGCCATCCTCGATAGCGAGATGCACGGTGGTATTATTACCGGGCTCGAGCCATGTCTCGGAGAACGCGGAACTGCTGGCTTCGGCAACAAGAGCGCTTTTTCCTTTGACTCGCGTTGAGAGCTTGATGTCCACAACTGCCATGGGAATGTTGAGCGGGTTCATGATGCCGACAGTGAGTCTTTGTGTGATCGATCCCTTGCGAGTATCCTTGGCCATCACGAATTCAGCGTCCCGGAGGAAACCGGAGTGGCCGGGAGAATTGATGGTCGACGATAGGTTCAGTCCTCGAAGTGCACTGGATACCGCTGGGAGACCCGGAGCGTTGGGCGCATCGAGCAGGAGACGGATACCGCCGCCGGCGAAGTAAGACGTCATGAAATTGCCGAACTGGTCCTTCGCGCTGTCGATGGCCAGTTCTCCCTCGAGAGTGTTCGTTCCGCTCTTGAGCGAAAAGGAGCGGAATTCCAGCCGCCCTATAGAATCCGTCGTAGAGTTGTAAAACACTCTGAAGGCCAACGGACCCAACTGCATCAATGTCAGCAATCGCCTTTTACCGGACTGGGATGTGTGCACCTTGATAGGCAAACTGGCTGTTCCCAATATTTCCGCGTTCACTTTCATGATCAAGGAGCCGTTCTCCGCCGCCACGATCTCGCGCGGGGTAAGCTGAACGCGGTTCCTGCCGCCGTTTGTGAATCCGTCGTATCCCTCGAGCTTCCACGTGGCGCCAAGCATCTTGACATTCTCGACGGAAGCATTCCCGATCCCCGTGTTCATCTTGAAAGTCAGATTGCCGGTGACAGGAACGTCAAATTTGTCTTCGCGGAACAAGGACTTGAGGAAAAAGTTGCTCCAAACCTCCTCATCGCGAACTCGAATCCCGGCACTGTAAAACTTGATCGTCTCCTTATCGAAGGCGACGACAGCTGGGTAAACCGGTAGATGCAGGTGGGCGAAGACTGTTCCATCCGGTGCGTGGAACTCAATCCAGTGTCCGAACGCCTCGATAATTGGGTTCAGATTGTTGGACGGGATTGGCAGCTTGATTTTGCTAGAAGCAAAGCCTTCATTCACGCGCGGAGTCAGTGACGCGCTGAGCTCCAGTGAAAACCCAAGGTCGAAATCCTTAACGAGGACTCCTGGCGATTCTCCAATGACCAGCGGAAGAGGTATCTGCAGTCTCTGGATAGCTGGCTTGAGCCACTCAATCTCGTTGCCTCCAGCACTGGCGCTGACACCTCGCAGGGACAGAACGGATGTCGAATTTTGATTCTCCTTCAGGAACAGGGACGACAAGAACCTTCCAAGAAGTTTCGGGTTGTTCCGGATGATGTCTTGGCTCAAAGAACCCAGAGCGGTCATGTTGCTGGTGCCATTCTGAATTTTGAATTCTGGTACCGTAGCTTTTCCGATGACAGTTTGACCGTATAGTAACTCGAAGTTGGCCGTACCCTACCAGGACGTTAGAAAGGTGGTCACCTGACGAAGACGAGGAAAAGGATGGGGTCTTGACTGACAAAATCGATAGCTATCTTCGAAGTGCTTCCTAGCGAGAAGAAAGCTGTGAAATTTTCTTGGCTGGTTTTCAAGATGTCGTACTCCGTCATCGCGATGCTCAAGCCGCCAATCCCTAACAGAATCAGCCATGTACGTCGCTCTTGAGGACCGGAGCAAACCAACCAGGTATTTTGATACCCTTCTTCAGTTGGCAATCAGCCTTGAGCCCACCAGTCTTCACCTGAACCTTTCCGTGAAGCTGAACTTCCACGTCGTTTTCACGGTACACCAGTTGCTCCAGAATCCGACCCCAACTTCGGACATCACCAATGACAAACCGACCGTTGTTGTTCCCCTTCAGGACCACACCCGCAGCGGCATCGTTGCCTCGACTCTCCTTTTCGGCAAGCTTCAAGTACCCTAAGATCCCGTTCTCTTCGTTAGAATAGTGTCCTACAATATGGTTCCTTCTCATGCGTTGCGTAGGCACATAGTCGCTTTGGTTGTAGCCGCCAGTCGTCAGCCGAAGGTTTTCTCCCCCGAGGAACACGTTCATGGGCTCGGAGGGGTTGATCTTGAGTTCCATAGCCAAGGTCAGCGACTCCTCCTCAGCTCCGGTGATGGACAATGACGCAAGATCGACTTCCGCGTTGTTAACCGCTCGCTGAGCAATCGAAGGAAACGCGACCAAGATTATGGGAAGCGCAACCATCAAGACAACCGCGATGAAGCCGATCAGATACAGGATCCACTTCACCCACTTTCCCGATAACTGCATCTTCAACCCTTTGACTCTCGTCGTGAGTGGAACTAACGACTCCTTCCACCAAGGCCTCCTCGGGGCTGCGGAGGGCGGCGGATTTCCAAGGTCAATGGTCTCGTACACTCCATCTCCATCGATACGTTCAGGATCTTGGTCATCTGGATAGCGCTCGTCGGGACGGCGGGGGCTGCCAATATGTTGGTTGCCGGGGGGGCGTGGTACATGACCTGCACCGGAGGCCTCCACAGAAATCGCCTGAAGCTCAATATTCTCAGTTTTAACTTCGGTAGTGCCCTTCAGCGATGCTCCCTTCCTTCCAAACAGCCCACGCCATGGTGTCCTCTTAGTCTGAACTCTGGTTTCGTCGTCCTCAGTGATATTCAGTGAAGATCTCTTGAATGGATTCACACCAATTGCTCTCAAGGCATGGAGACGTGGCAGAGCCGCATTTCCTGGACTCGAGGTAGGGTCCCCGCCAATTAAAGAACTCTGACTGAGGTTTGCGGTGTGTGATGCAGTTCCTGTCGTGGTCGCAGTATAAGGCCGATGCTGATCGCTTGAAATACTGCGCATACGCACGGCATCTTGAGACGCGCGGCGACCGGTATGGCTTGCCTGATGAGAATCTTCATCTGCTTCCATCAACGTTGAAAGAGAGCCACGTTGATCGGGAACCGCGTATGGTTGTGGTGCCTGCCTCCGGTAGCTGAAGTAATCAGGGGAATTTGGGTCGAGTATTGCTGACTGCGATCCCGGGATAGGGCTTGCATCGAGCGGAGCAACTTCTCCCTCAAGATAGGACTTGATCAGATTCATGTTGCTTGGTGTGGATATCCCACTGGAAGGCAGATAACCACTTGGACGAAGCAGTTCTGGCAAGGGACCGGATGGAGGCGGGCCACTACTGCTGTTACTCCGGGGGTTGAAATCGGGAACGATTGAAGACACACTTGAGGTGGGTGACGGGAGAGGGTCGCAGAGCATACATCCTTCGTAATGCCGTTTTCTGGGCGCCGTATCCTCCGAACCGTAAGATGAGATTTCGAGAGTCCGATTCCCGGAGATTACCTCGGTACCCACAGCAGCTCCAGCAGTCTGGGAAAGAATGGGAGCCGAAAGTAGCCTCCCAGACTGAGACGCCAGGTGACCGTCTGGGCGAGTTGATGTTGAGTGAGAACCCGGGACTTCATACGAAGGCTCTGTTCCGGTTGCTGTACGATTCTCGGGAGTCCTCGTGGCCACGTCGAAGATTGTCGGTACAGTGCTCAATCTCTGATCCTCTAGCAGCGGCGTGATGGCATCCTGGACCATTCCATACTGACTGCTCAAATCCCTTCCATTCGACGGCGGTCGTCCCAACATCTCTACCTCGCTCGGACTGAGGGAGGACACATCCGAAGGAGAGCTGATCCCAGTCTCCCCAGCGTTGTTCCTGCCAGATCTGTCGTTTATCCGGTTTTCGAGCGCATCCTGTAGGTAACGAGGTGTAACCTCAAGGGAATTCTCTCGGTGCGGGTACCGGCGAGAGCTCAACCCAGGATAGTTTTCGTTCACTGGTTGCGGACTTCTAGACAGAACTGGGTTGAATTGCCCGAGCTCACCCCTCAGAGTAGCCGCCATCTCGATCTCGTGGGGAGATATGGGCAAGAGTACACTAGGCACTCGGGACTCAACTTCCCTCACTGGGAACCGATAAATTGATAGCTGATCTCTCACAGGCGGAGTTGACTGTGAGGTATCGATGACGAACTGCCTATGGGGTAGAGACGACATTGCTCTGGACCATGGATTGAAATTGAGGGTAGCCGAGGGTGGGGAAATATGAAGGCGGATTAGGGAAGCGGAGCGGCGAGGATCTGGAGCAATGAGCCCTTGAGAGATTCAGCGGGTTGTTGGTGTGGGGAGAGTATTGACGATACCGAGGTTCCCGTTGTCTGGAGGCGAGAGCGGCTGCGATGAAGTGGAGATGGGAAGGATTATGGCGGATTGGAGGAGGAATTACGGTAGGGTGGCGAAGAGGATGACCGAGGGAGTGTGTCGGGGGATAGAGAAAGAGGGAAAAAGGACGACCCGGCCAGACTGTAAACACACGGCGGGGGTATCAGACCAATTCCATCGCCGGCAACCAAGGCTACGGTAAGATGCCGCACTTCTAGTCATCGTGCTTGGCATGAATTCAGGCCCGGAGGCGATTCCCAAGATCACTATGATCACAACCGCTTCTCTGGGGGTAATTCGAGTATCTTTACTCATACCAGGCCTTTGATTCCACCTTTAGACAACTTGAATCCAGGATGGATACATAATGGTACTGACCATAAGATTTTCGTTGGTGTCCGTTCTCGGGTCGACCCGACAGAGCCTCATAAATATCTGTAAGCAGCCGTCGTCCGAGCGGTAAACCTCTTAAGCCGAATTTCTGTGTGATTGGATTCCAATCAGCGTGCTTGGCGGCTCCCAACTCCTGAAAACATTCTAACCACCCTCTGCATGCTACCTACAGCTTCGATGTCAGATGCCCCAACCGCAGTGTAGAATCCACTGCTGGCACTCGTCCTGCCCAGCGACAACAAGCAATAGTTCCGGCACCCGAACAGTCCGCTCTCCGACCAGAAGATTGGACCTGAAAATCCCGGGCCATCTCCTGTCTGTTCTTTCTCTCTCTGTTCTCCTCCAAAATCTTTCCTTTGTTCAGTCGTTAACTGCACGAGCCTATCTAGTTCATGGCACTGTTCACACACCGGTTCCAGTCCACTGTCCGACCCCAACCTCGATCAGTCTGCGGGTGGCTCCCCTTTGCCCTCCGCCCAAGCCTGTCCCGAAAGTATATGCCTCACCAAGGAAATGCCAATAGCAATGACAAAGGAGAGGGATAAAGGAAAGTCGTCCCCTACTTCCACAGGGGCCATGAGGGAGGAATAGCGTCGCTCCTCAATCTCGGTGCCCAGCTCTTCGGCCTCTTGCCTCCGCTCCTCTTTTCTTCCATTTCGCTCCCAGAGTTCCTACTCCGGCGCTTCGCTCTGAGCGTCTTCCTCACCGAGGTCTGGGTTTCGGACTCGCCTCCCCACATCCATAGTGGAGAGGAAGTCCAGGACCGTCTTACTGCGCCGCACGTTGGCGGAGAGGTACCGGACCTTGAATCGATCGTTGCCCCCCCCCCGCCTCCCTCCGAACCTCCGCCCACAGAACCTTCTGCAGGTGCTTTTCCAAAATCTTCATCAGTACGTTAATAGTGCTTATACACTGATTGATGGTTTGTGCGACGGACGTTGGTGCCGAGCATGACTAAACCTAACCCACAGGCACCAGCTGCGGGCCAAGACTCTCACGCGTGCAAATGAAGCCACCACTTGGTAGGTCGGCGCTCAGGGGTTTTAGATCGGCAGCGCGCCTGGCTAGGTATCTCGTGCGCTCGCGGCGTAGTACCGTTTGCCGTTAGGACTGCAGGTGGGTCGTATGAGCGTTGGGACCCAGCATGTCGACCCCTCTTTTCAAGCGAGGTACAGTTAACTCGAAAATCCTCGAGAAGGCGAGGAAGCAGGGATAGATGACGACGTCACGTGCGTTGCTGCTGTCCCAGCCACAGCGCTGAACCGCGATCATCCGCGCTTGCAAAGGCGGGATTCAATCAACTCTCGGTCCCGCCATGGGCAGCACACGCTTCAGCTAGGAGAGTACAGTACATAATAATACAGTCCGCGTGCTCGTTGGAGTCCTAGACATCTCCCCATCGCCAAGTCAAATGAGAGGGAACTAATCTCCCTCCCTAGCGTTCGCGACCATCACTCGTGACTTTTGCAGGTACTAACTATTTCTCCTACCCCTAAGCGCTCCCCTTTCTGCCTCACGGGGGCGGCGGGGTAGTTGCAGTTGACTTTTGCCTGAAGGGAATTGATCCCCCGGTCGTAGTCCGGCCAATCAGCGTTTGTGGCAGGGTTTCTGTTACTGTCATAGGGCATTGCATTCAACGCGAGTGATTGCAGATATCTAGATACTTGGATAGGTATCTCATTACACAGCGCTGCAACTCAAAGCTGAATTCTGTAACAATTGAGGGGGAATGTAGGGGTCCCGTGGCAGAAAACCTTGGTTTGTGTATCTAGGCGTATGGACATCTGGTTGGGCCCGGTGAAGATCCAATCTCAATGTGGCTGCTATAAAGTGTATGGTTCCTCGGAAGGGAGAAAAGGTGGAGATAGATATCTGCAGTGAAGATGGTTTCGGCACGAGCGATATGCACATTTCTAGCGGTGGGATGTGTGAGTCGGTGGGCCCAAGGCCAGACGCTCAGTGGTTCGTTTGATATCCTGACATACAACGTCGCCGGATTGCCTGGTATGTATCACATCCCTCCTTACATGTTTTTGATCCTTATATCCCCGCAGAACCGCTTTCTGGCAGCGACCCAAAAGTCAACACACCCCTCATCTCACAACGACTGGGCAATTACTCCATCGTACACGTCCAGGAAGACTTCGCCTACCACTCCGAGCTCTTATCCTCCGACCCGCACTTCTACCGGACACCTCACAGCGGTAATGTCCCCATCGGCAACGGACTGAACACTCTCTCGTTCCATCCATGGTCCGACTTTCAGCGGCGCACCTGGGCCGCCTGCTGGCCCAACAGCGCAGACTGCCTCACGGCCAAGGGTTTCACAGCGATGCGGATCCATCTCAACGACGGCGTCGTGGTGGACTTCTACAATCTGCATGCCGAGGCAGGTGACGACAAGATGGATTTTAAGGCGCGCACCGCCGGGTTCCAACAGATGAGCAACTTCATCGGAACGTACTCGCTCGGCAACGTGGTCGTCGTCGCCGGGGATACGAACACGCGGTATACCTCATCGCAGGACCCGGCGAGGATGTTGAAGGAAAAGAACGGGATGACGGATGTGTGGGTTGAGCTTTTCCGCGGGGGCCATCCTCCGAGCCATGGGAGCAGTATCGAGTGCCGATTCCCGACGGCTGCGGGCCAGGAGAGAAGCGATTGCGAGCAGATCGATAAGGTCCACTACCGCGGAAACCGCCTGGTGCGGTTGTCAGCCACGGGCTTCATCAACCAGAATGCAGCGTTCCTGACGGCGAGCGGCGGGCCGTTGAGCGACCACTTCCCAAACCAGGCGATATTCGATTACGAGCTTTCGCCTTCGCTGAGGGCGGGATCAAGGATCATCGGCGGAACTCATAGTTCGTGGTTCAACGATGCGGCGGGCAGGAGCGTGGGCTCGTGGGGGGATGCTGCTGCGACATCAGTCATAACCTCGATCACTCTTCGCGGCGGCAGCAGGGTGGACAGGGTGGCGTACACGATGTCGGACGGGCGAAAGATCTCGCACGGAGGCAGCGGTGGAGGGGATAGGACGCTGAAGCTGGACGCTGGGGAGAACATCAACCGCGTCGAGGTGTGCATCGGCGTCAGGAGCGGTGGGTCGAGAGGAGTGTTCTCGGTCACCGTGGACACCGATAGAGGACGGAGTGTGAGGACCGGTAGTGGGACGGGCGAGTGCGAGATATGGGCCTCGCCTCCGGGAGGTACCTGGACGCTGGCAGGATTCCAGGGATGGACTGGGAGCGAAGTAGACGGCCTCGGAGTTGTGTGGGGCAAGCGGTGATTCTGTGCACGTAGATTGTGTGGGCGGCGGAGGTGTAGACATAATAGTTGTGATTGTGTGATGACGTAGGGAAACCGCGATAGATGATAGATTATCGGAGTTGAGGCTCTTCCGGCTGGAACCGATTCAAGTCTCAAATAAATCTCAACTCTCATTGCTTGAGCGGTGGCAGCCTACACTGTTGCCACACTGGTTGGCCGGGACTGCATAACTTCTCTTTCGCGGGTCACTGCATGAAAGTGCGTGTTTCTCGTCAGGGCGGCCCCCCACGGTCGCCCCTCACCTCCACACCTCTTACACCCCACCTCTCCCACACACACCCCAGCACACACCGAACCCTCTCCACGAACGCCTCATCCTCCACCAACATCCCGATTCACAATCTACCCCAAACGCCCTTCTGCTACGTCTTCACGCAGCGCCATGCACCCCTTCACTGGTGTCTATCGGGAGCCGGCCTTCCCTCTGCTCTCGCTCCCGATCGAGCTCGTCGAGAACGTCTACAAGTCGCTTGACAGCTTCGACACGGCGGTGAAGCTCGCAACCACGTCCATGTTCATGCACACGATCTTCAAGCGCCAGAAGGCGGCCATCTATCTCTCCATCCTCCCGTGTGATCCCGTCTTCAACGGCGCCTCTCGCTTCGCCTCCTTCGCCGAGCAGGCGATTGCCATCTACGAGGCCGAGCAGAAGGACCTCAGAGTCGCCGAGCGAAAGAAGGGTTTGTTACCCACTGATGGCGCGTCTTGTGCGAGAGGTGAAGTTCAGTGCTGAGCGCAATTAGTGGCTGCTGTTCTTGTCGCCGCGCCCTCTCAGGACGGGGGCGCACAGAGCGAAGACGCCGCGGCCGCCGAAGATGTCGGTGGCGAAGGTGGCGCTGCCACTCCCCCAAACGCCAAGAAGACCGTCCCGGCCGCGACCGAGCCGGAGGGAAAGGACGAAGTCAATGCGCTTGCGTCCAACGGCCTCACGGGAGTCCAAGCCGTCGTCCGGATCGCTAGCATTGTCAACCAGTGCTCGGCTATCGTCTTTACGAAGCTCGCTCCCACCCGCGCGCTCGGCTTTGACAGCACCGAGATCATGTTGTACCGGCAGTATGGCGAGGAGATCGTCCGCGGCGTCCTCTACGACCTGTGGCAGTACATCGTGACTCGCCAGAAGCTCAAGACCAAGTACTACAAGGGCCACAAGCTCCCATCATGTCACCCGACCAACGACGTCCTCTCGACCGACTTCGTCATCTATCTCGGAACCGTGGACCTCGAACGCCTGGGTTTCCCCGCCAACAGAATGCTCTACAGTATTCTTCACGGTCACTTTCACCGGAACTCGTACTCTTACGAGACGGAGCCGAGGATCCTGTTGCTCAGCGCCTGTCGCGACAGAAGCGAGCTGATCCACGATTTCGAGAACATGTTAGACCAACAGAGACTGACCTACGCGCATAAGGAAAGCAGGAAGGTGGAGGAGAGCAAGAAGGGAGCGTCCCAGGAGCACAAGCAGGAGGAGCCTCAAGAGAACAATGGAAACAAGGAACCTTTTATAAAGGGCATGCTCGTCAAGCTCGACAAGTTGGAGGAGAGGTGCGCTGCGCACGAGGCGGAGAAGATCGGAATTCAGGACGAGATCAAGTCGCTCCGCGAGTCGCTGGAGAGCGTCATTCCTGGATTGACAAGGCTCCAGTAGTCTCGCCAGCCTCCTTCCTTCAGTACTATGGGCTCTGGCGAAAGGCATGGTGGCCCCTATCTTCCTTTCTCCGTTCCTGTTCTGATGAAAGTTGTCAACAATAGGATTACGATCTCGGAGGAATGGCCGTGGAAGGGATACTGCTGTTGTGTCACCCAATCCCCCGTCTTCTTCTGCTTTTCTTGTTTGCTTCGATTTGAGTACAATACATCATTCCATCCAGGGCTACAGCGCCTCCTCAAAAAGTATTCGTGATTCGTCAGATCGTGTCTGTGTTTAGCTACGGTACTACCCCTCCTTCCTGTCCGCTTCCTCCGCGATTTCCCCCCACCACCTCATCAAACATCATGATCCACGCCTTGAACGTAGTTTTGATCCTTCGTGTTGCTACGAGCCGCCGTAATCCCCCCTGGAGCGCAGTCTCATCCGCGATGAGATCGAGCTCTTTAGCCCCTCCGGGGAAAGCAGTAGCCGGTGGTTCCCAATTCCATGCATTGGTGGGGAGTGTTCTGCCGGTTGCAGAGCCGCGTCGAACCGGCCTCAGCATTACCGTCACCTATCCCTGTTCACTCACCGTCAAGCACTCAAAAATCTCCTAGGGCACATATACTCGACTTGCTCACCGAAGTTTAAGACGATCATCACAGTCCTCAAACGAACAACCGAAATGACGATTGAAGCCCTTGAAGCCGGACTGAAGGAAGCTAAAGAAGAGCTGAAAGCGAGGTAACACACTTCTTCAGCTTCCTTCAGTTCGGCTTCAAGGGCTTCAATCGTCATTTCGGGTGTTCGTTTGAGGACTGTGATGATCGTCTTAAACTTCGGTGGGCAAGTCGAGTATATGTGCCCTAGGAGATTTTCTTCGGATATCTCCTTGCGATGAGCCTTGAAGTTCGGCTCGGTACGCCTGAAGCCGTGAGATGCAAAGGCTCATTCGTTCTCCTTCTTCCGGGCGTGCGCTGTGGAACTTTGTGGCGATGGCGCTACGACCAATAAGATCAATAAACGATGAGGTAGCGTCGAATTTCTTCTGCAAAATGGTCCACATCGTGGCTGGATCTGTTTCGTCACGAATGCAAATGGCAACCGCTTGCGTACACGAGAACCGGATCGCACTTGCAGCTAGCGCTACGCGCTTTTTGTAGTCGGCGATGGTTTGTCTACCGGTAACCGTATTGCTGGCTGGCGGTTCAGGTTCTTCGCGACGTAAGATTTCGAGGGCGTTCGTGATGTTGAGTATCGTAGTGATGTCGCCTTTCCATTCTACGTAGTTGGTGCCATCTAACTTCTTGATGGCTCCTTACTCCAACGTGTAGTAGATCTTCGACGACTGGTCGCTATTGGAAGACATTCCTTTGGTGTTTGGTGGTGTTGCGAAATGCGGGGTAGGTAAATCGGCGAATCGGCGATAACGAGAATGAAGATGAGATTTTCCGACCGAACGTGGGGGCGATTGTCGGTGGGTTGGGTAGAGATGGGTTCGGGAGAGATATTGAGCTGGGCCGGGCTCATAACCTGTCAAGATTATGATGGAGGTTTGATGGAACGATGAAGTCTTGTGGGTATTGTCTTGTCTTAGAGAGAAAGGCGGAAAAAGTGAAAAGTCTGAATACATGTACACGTATATGACGTGATTCTACACATGACAAAGCAACGTAACAATGCAGAACGAGTGAGATATTGCAACATCACCTACAGCTCCCTTCAACCAGACAGATGTGTTTCGATTTCTGTGGACACGTAGCCTACTAGAAGAGCGCACGTTTGCGCCTTCCATTCTACGAGTTTTCTCAATAGTTACCATTCATCTCTATTACTGCCCACCCAATTACCTCATAATTTCTAGTACCTAAGTCCTGTGGCAAGACATCCTTTATTCCTGGTACATTCTCGAAGACCGTACCGTCGAGGGTTGCCGTAAGGCCTTTGAAGGCACATATCCAGACTTGGTTTGCCCATCGATACCAACCTTAGGAAGAACTTTGCCGGGTGGGAATTTTGAAAGCGGAACCCGGAAATTCATGTGCGCGTATTACCCGAGCGCCATCAACTCTCATCCTCCTCGACATCAAGTTCTTCCCTGGCGGCGAATCGATTTCAACCACGCCACCACCCGACGCTGTCAGCTAAACAGGCTCGGAATCCAACCGGAGCTGATGCCCCAGGAAAACATCAGAAGTTATCAGATGGCACCACTTCCGATGACTTTCCCGATCCCGATCCCACCCTATTCGTTCATCGTAAACCGGAGCATGTGGGTGGGGCGGGGCTTCGTGGGGGCGCTCCATTTTCACACGTTAGCGTGTTCTCGCTGCACTGGGATGACGAAATAGGTACTCGAGAAAATGCCTAGTCGATTCCACCAATCGGTATGCAAGGACAAGCAGAAGCTCTACCTTGTGCGGTACCACGAGCGGAAGCCTGTATCGATTGGCGAACTACAGCGGTTTCTTAATACAACTATCCTAATAGGGTATGACCGAAGAACAGCACGCAACTACTGGAATCTGGCTTATGGTCGTGACGTGAACTCGTGGCCTAAGGGCTCGCTGTCTAAGGATCGATAACAGCGGATCAAAAGAACATCTGGAGAGAAGGTGGCCAAGCAGCGCTCATGTATTGCTTGTAGATATAATTTCAAGGAGGGTAGTCGGGGGGTTAGAAATTGTGGTAGTGATACAGTATCAACACAGTCAAAATACGTGTTGTTCGTCCCGATACGAGTGTAATATGCGTTTAACAGGAAACAAAGTTTTTTTTGCCCCCCCCCCCCTCGGCTGTGCAACGGGCTTTCGCAACAATGTCGGACCGTGGTCTGAACTCGGTGGTGGACGTGACGCTGATGCTGCTCATTAGCTGGAAGGTAGTTAAACCGTGAGTCAGAGGACGTAATTATGGAAGCGACGACATTCTGCTACTCAGCGTTAGCATAAGTTCGACATTGAAGGAAATTCACAACTGGCTTACATTGTCGCTGCTGGAGAGGCCGTGAAGAAAATCTGCGGTTGCCTCACGCTAGCAAGAACCTCGTGCGCGCGGAATGTCGTCAAACCGACTGGACTGCGAGCGACAACAGTAGGATACGACCGGAGGACACAACCGGGGGGGCAAGACGGGGGGACAAGACAAGAGGGTGAGGCAAGACACGGCAGCCGTTGGTATCGCTAGGCAAGATAGACGAGTTGTTGCGGAAGTAAAGAAGAAAAGGTGAAAAGAGGAAGAAGTGCTCCCCATAAGGAATGAATCCATCGCCCCGCGCTAACCGAGGCTTACTCATCAATCACCGACGGCGCGCATTCCTCGTATGTAATCTAGAGTAGAGTAGAGTTGCCTGCATGGGGGGTGTGTCCCGAGTGGAAAGGGTGCCCAGCTGTCTCGCTGCTTAGTGTATGTACGGTGTTGCGTCGGCTGCGTAGATAGTTGGGTGGACACGCAGAGCGAGCGGGGAAGGGAGCCCGATTGGGAGTAGTTAGCGTGGATCAGCGACGATGTACTTTGTGTTCTGTTTTTGTGCTTGCTCTCTTTTCTCTTGCAACCATACTCAACAGTAGAAAAACCCAAGATTGTGTGCAGTACGATCACGCAAGTGGATGGTCGAGCGGGGATAGACCGACCCGATAGAATCACCATTTCCCTTCATTCTCAGCTCGAATCTTGCAGTCAGTAATTGTGTCTACTGGAGCGCCATAACGGTCCCATGGCGTTTCACGGTTGAATGCGTGTGTGAGTGATCGCAAAACGGGTCGAAACGCTAAGAAAACGTATGTCATGGCAATGAGCGTTACGAGTTTATATTTCATTGGAAATGCAAGTCAATAAAACAATCGACATGAGTAGAGGCTTTTGTACGCTTTCTGATTTCTTGTGGCGATGTCGCATTCAACAAACCGTGGATACGAGACAACAGAATTTCCAGTTGGCAGACTGTTGGCTTTCGTTGGGCCCCTTGAAATACCTTTTCAACGAACGATACACCCGTACGATTGCACTTCCAAGAGCCACCCGTTTTCGCAAGGGTATCTGCTCTGGTCAATGGGGCTGAAGTGCGACACGACTCGACCAATCACGAAGACTTTTGAGGAGGAATCCTACCAACGAAATGCATGCAGGTGCCGCACGTTTCCCATCAACGTGTCCGAAGACGTATCCAGCTATGGCGACGGGTGCACTGCAGCGAATGCCGCATTTACGACCAGCCCCTGCACTCCATCCTAGCCAAGTTTACTTTATCTTTCCAGCATCACTCTATCTAGACCGACATCCGTCTACATATGGCCTTGCCCGGCGCTGTCCGGAATACTCACCGCGTCTTCCCGCCGTTCTGCGATGGCGTTGAGAGCGTCACGTGGGCGAGCGGGGTATCACTCGCGTCCACCAGCAAGAACTCTGCCCGGGCAGCCTGCGGTAAAGCCCACGAAACGCGTGAAAGCCCGTGGCACATGCGCGACGAGTAGAGTGAACGGCAAGGCAGACTCCGGCCACGCCATCGTGATGGCTTCCCATTCGGCGGTGCTGGTTCCGAGATTCCTCCGCTCGATGCCACTGACAGCCACGGCGTGCTTACTAGGTTATCCTGTAAGCGAGTTGCGACGGCGTCGGAGCATCTAGAGCACTAGCGGTTATCTCTCTGTATGGGGAGCTTCGTGAGGTGAGGATGTACACACCTTTGGGCACGGCGTGGATACGAATCACGGTTGGTGGGGGGTGGGGGGTGGGGGAGGGGGTGGTTGTGGTCGTAGTTGTAGTGGGGTATGGGCGTAAAACGAGGGCCCCATCACGTGACCGCACCGCGGCAGTTCACACGAATCACGCGCTGGACGACCGCCGCACCTAGCGTGAGGACTCGGCACGGGTTTGGTGTGGGTTTAGAACTGTCCGTATGTATGTAGTCGCGTCGAAATCGAATAGTTTTGGTGCTGGGTGGGACAGAATAGAGCAACTACTATCTAATCGCCTAGTGACATGCATGCAGCGTGCTGCATGGGTTCCGCATACAGATGACGAGGAGCTGCATATGCAGCTGAAGCCGTGTCAAAAGCCAATCAGCGTGCACAAACCCATTAATGTGAGACCAAAGCACGAGCCTTGTGGTTGATCTATGGTGTAGTGGCAGATCTATGGTGTAGTGGCTAACTGAATTGGGTCGCCCTGTAACGTGGGGTTACTACGCATACTTGTGTGGAATAGTAGAGGCTAGCAGTGCAATTGGGACAGTTTGGGTAGTAGCAGGGAAGGAGTCCCAATTGTCAGCAAGTCCTCGTGTCTTCGGCCCTCCCGTCTTCCTCCTCCATTCCTACACCACCACCACCACCACCACCACCACCACCAGTCGCCAGTGAACTCGATGAATTCTTCACATTACCAGCTCCACTCCGGAGCTTTGCTTCCCCCACCCCCGTCAAACACTATCTGCCTCTTGCTGCCGGCACCATTCAAGTCGAATGAGCTCCGAACTCACTCGCAGACCGATCATGATGCACACGTATGTCACCCCCCTCGCCCGCTCCCACGAACTCAAACCCCAGGCGCCTTACGTGCCCAGCCCAGAAACTCAAACAGCCGTCCGATTGGTGGGAGGGGGGGATAAAAGCCCCTCCTCCCCCGGCTCATTTCTCTGCTTCCTTATCCCCCATCCTCCACACCCACTTCGACCACTACGACGTCTACTGCTGCTCATCATACTCTCCCTCACAACTCCCTCAAAAACCACCATCGGCGGAAACAATGTCGTGCACCAAAACCGGTTCCGTCAAGACACTGAACCGTTACATCGGTACCAGTACTACTCCCCCCCTCCCCCTCCCCTTATTCTACCATACCGAAGCTAACGCGAACCAACAGTTGCCGAGGGCGTGGCAGGAACCGGCAGCTGCGTGGCCGCCTCGTGCTGGAACGATCGCGTGCTGGCCACGTCGAGACCGCAGAAGTCGGTCGTGGACCTCACGCCCACGGAGGCGCAGGGGGAGGAGGAAGGTGGTGTGGCGGTGGAGATACAGCGGGCACAACCAAAGATCATCCTGCACTTCAAGGGGAAGGGGCTGGTGACGTTCGAGGAGGTGCTACTGTTGCGCGAGCTAAAGCGGAAGCAGCGACGCAGGGAGGTGCGGAGGGAGAAGAGGCGGCAGATGAAGGCCAGCGAGGAGAGGGCTGTTCGGGAGATCAAGGAGCACGCTGAGATCTTTCTCAGTGCTGTCCAGACGGCGTGGGATTGAGTTGTGCGTTTCACCGCTTCGCTCTTGCTTCTATCGTGTTGCTCTTTCTTCTATCGTGCTTGTCTTTGAGCTTCTCGCCGTTGCCTCCACTTCGTTGCTCCCACCTTTCCTTCTTGGGGGAGCCTGATCTACCCCTCTGAATATATAAAAGCTTTTGGTTTAACCACGCAGAATGAGTCAAAGCTGCGAGCGCGCTGGCTCCCCTACCCCGCTGTGCGAGCGACCCTATTCCTGGCGAATTATCAAGATGTTCGAAGCGTGGGTACATTTCCGCAAAGACGGGCATGTACGTGCTGGCGCTATCCATCTATTCCATCTATTCGTCGATCTAGAGCTTTCGAAGCCACAGGGAGCCATCCAAACCGCACTCTTGCTACTCTGGTGCTCTACTACCCTTCCGCGCCACTCCACTCCACTCCCACGATCCACAATTACCCCCACCATTCCCCCCCCCCAGTTTCTCCTCAATGCCGCACTTTTCTACGGACCAACCTTAAACTCCTTTTAAGTTTTTTCTGGGGGGCATGCACCGAGACACTTGACCGGAGGGCTCGATGTGTGGGGAAGTGTGGGGAAGCGTAGCGCAGAGATTAGCTATTTTCCATCTACCCAACTTGCGGAGAAGTGCGGAGAAGGCTAGCTCAAACATTAGCCAAACTTAGGGAAGTAGGGAAGTTGGGTGCTCAGTACAGGCAGCAGTAGATAGTTTACGCTGAAGCTTAAGTTTACGCTTTTTTTTTTCTCTTCCTCCTCTCGTTTTTCTTGCTCCGCTCTCCCCAGGGAAATCTCGCACCGGTAGGACGCATGAGTGATCACTCACAACAGTCCGGCCGGGCCATTCCTGGACTCGGCCTCGACTGGTCTGCGAGAAGGGGTCGCGCTAGTCCACGGCCCGCAGACCCTAAGGGCCTGACACTGCACGCAACGATGTCTGATTCTAAGTCTAAAGACAAAGTCTGAGCCTAAGGCTGCCTCCGCCTCTCGCCCAGGCGCTAGCGACAAACTTCCGCCCCAACTGAACCTTAACCTTCGCCACAGGGCGTGATACGTCGCCACAGGGCGTGATTGGCAAACGAACGGCCGTTGGCTTTTTTGGTGTGACACCCCTGCTAGCGTCCGTTCGGTCGGTTCGCAACCGTTCGCGCAAAAAATACACTATTTGGCAAGTGGAACGGCCCGTCAGAAATGGCGCTAGATAAACGACCATTCGTCGAAAGGACCTCGAGAGGTACTTTCCCGACCGTTCGTCCTCCATACCACCAAAAATCATGTCTTCACCACAGCCACCTGGCAGTAAATCGCGCCAGCGCCACCGACAGCAAAACGCCATAATTGCTATTACACTCTATTATCAACGATCTCTCCTGGAAAACCCCGTGCGAACCTCGATCCGAACCGGAAATATTTTCACCGAAGAAATATAGAATGCTCATCCACGACTCACCCTTAGAAGAAACCCACGAATGCCAGACTGCTGGTTGTATTGTACGTATGCACGTGCGAAGTGTTTCCGGGAAGGTATCAGTGGTGAAGGAAGAATTTCTCACCACAATAACTATGCCCAGCCACTCGCGCAGTAGCTTGTGCAGCGGAGACTAGGTTTGACAGGGGTGTGACCGGTCGATTTTAACAAACGCACAAAGGCTTGGCATTTCACGCTTCACCGGCTGGCACTCCCAAAACAATTTCGGCTGGCCAGAGCCGTCCAGACGAGGTGGTATTCTTATCACCGCCAGAAAGGTTACAACTAGGGTAGGTAGCGAAACACAAAAAGTGTTCCACGCAACATCGAAGGTAACTAGAAATTTCATTTTACGGAAAAGCGATGACTTGAATCATAGACCGTAGGCCTTAATTAGTGTAACATTTTGGCTCATCACTTCGAGCCAGAGGGGAGCGGCGATTCTCGTTTGCATATCGCTCCTCGGCATCAGTTTGCCGGACGTGGTGTAAAACATCTTCGCAATCTGATGGACCGGTATGC
>Ga0307508_10000490_pt1 | contig 47664 bp, 41 predicted proteins | sample 9_EM_MG_FD_203089 | JGI IMG/M metagenome (GOLD analysis project Ga0307508, IMG submission 203089) | Populus trichocarpa ectomycorrhiza microbial communities from riparian zone in the Pacific Northwest, United States - 9_EM | ecosystem: Host-associated > Plants > Roots > Unclassified | place... | reverse complement strand
CCGGTAGATATGTCCAGGGCCGTAATACACCTGTCGGGCGCTACCACATACACCACACCGTTATGAGCAACGGGTATACACGCCGCAGGCGAGAAGTTACGAACGGTAGAGCCATTGTTCCAAGACCACAATTTCCGGCCGTCTTCTCTGTTCAAGGCATATAAATTAGTATCCCAGGCGCCGAAGAGAAGGGTAGTATCATATAAAACCGGTGTGCTTACCACCGGCCCGTCCAGCCCGTTAAAATGCCAGCGTTCCTTACCCGTATTGATATCGATGGCGCGAAACTGGTGATCGCTGCCGCCGATATAAACGATATCACCGTTAATAAGCGGCGAGCCCAGCACGGCAGCGCCGGTATTGAATTTCCAGGTAAGCTTGCCGGTAAGCGCCTGCAGGCAATAAATGGCCCCGTCGCCCGAACCGAATACCAGTCTGTCGCCACTCACCGCGGGGGAGGAAAAGATGGAACCGCCAGTTTGGTATGACCATTGCTTTTTACCGTCTTTTAATGACAACGCATCGATACGTCCCTGCTGGTTGCCGAAGATGACAAGCTTGCCCGCCACCGCCGGCGTGGAAATAACATTGGCATCCGAAGCGAACACCCATTTAGCAACTGCCTGCGGGTAGGTTTTATTAATGCTGTATTCGGGCCGTGTAAATCCTCCGATGTGGTAGGTATGACGTTCTATTTTTACGCGCGTCCATACCGGCAATGTTTCGACGCCCGGGCGTCTTTCGCTGAACAGCATGGAATCGGTTCTTACTTCCACCAGGTTGTAGCCGCCTACGGCCGCCTTTGCCCGCAGGTTGGAGCGGCCCATAACGCCGGGAATGTTTTCAAAAGAAAAAGCCTTATTGGTATGACCGTGCCCGCAGAGGATGGCAATGGTATGGTGTTGTTTAAGACGGTCTATGGCCTCGTACCAGTTATCAAGGCTGTTGTCGATGGGATAATGGTTCAGAAAGATAACCGGTTGGTCCGCCGGCGTTTTTTTCAGCAGGCTGTCGAGCCAGTTGATGGCATTGCGCGGAATATGACCATCGCTCATACGCACATACGGCCCCGAGGCGCAGGCGATAAAGCGGATGCCGTTGTGGTCAAAGCAAAACCGGTCGTTGCCAAACACCCGGGTAAAGCTTACGCCGCCGCTTTCGCTCCATCCCGCATCATGATTGCCGGGAATGATATACCAGGGAATGCGAAGGCTGTCGAGCAGCTGTTTGGCCAGCGCCAGCTGTGCATTGGTGCCCAGTTCGGTGATATCGCCCGTAATAACGGCAAAGTCAAGCTGCCCGTTGCTATTGATATCGGCCACGGTATGGCGCAGGTCTCTTTCTGCATTTCCATCGGGTGAGCCGATATGGGTATCGCTGATAAAGGCGAAGCGGAAAGGTTTCACCTGGGCATGAAGCAGGGTGGAGGAGAGAAAAAAGAGAAGGGCTACTACGTTTTTCATGGGGGGAAGGTAGGAAGAATGAGTGGTTCGTCCTTCGACAAGCTCAGGATGACACGAACCACAGGGGGTTACAACACCGCCAGCCGTATATTCCTGTAATAAATTTCAGAACCTTCTGACTGCAGCACGATTTTTCCTTCACGCACATTGGCGTCGGTTCCTTCGTTCACCAGCTTGCCGTTGAGTATATGTGTGCATTTGCCGTTGTTGCCAATCACTTCCAGCGTATTCCATTCGCCATAGGGCTTTTCCTGGTCGGAGAATTTCACCACCTGCTGGTTTTTTGTGGGCGGGTATAGCTTGCCGTTGACGGTAAGCGAAGTACTGTCTACCAGCCAGAAATCGCCGCAATCGCCTTCCTGCACCTGGCACTCGATGGACCGGGGCCATACTTTATCGGGGCTGGAAGAAGAAAAATAATACAGCACGCCGCTGTCGCGTTTGGCATTCTGCCGCGGCGGGTGTTTGGCCACCCCCCATTTAAACTCGAGTATAAGATGAAAGTTTTTGTACGACTGGTTGGTGCATACATACCCAAAAGTTCTGCCGCTTACATGAAGCATACCGTCTTCTGCCGTAAACACACTATCGGCGGGCATATTTTTATCCCGCAGGAAAGTATACCACCCGTCGAGGTTTTTACCATTAAAAATAGAAACGAATTTCTGCGCAAAAGAAGGGGAGAGGCATCCCAGGAAACAAAAGAGCAGCCATGTCTTTTTCATATGTAAGCATTGGTTGTTCTTCTAAAGATACAACGAAAAAAGCGCGGACCTGCCGCGCTTTTTGCCGTTTATTAACCTCAGCTTACATGAAAAGCTACAAGTCTCAAGCCGCAAGCTACAAGCTGTTGCTGCGCTTGCAGCTCGTAGCTTGCAGCTTTCCTTACGCCTTATCAAAGCTTATGCACTCCTTCAGCTCCTTCTCGGTATACGCCAGTTCATATTGTTTCAGCACCTCGTCGGGCACGCCGTTCCACTGGTGCGGCTGGTTGCCCATATAGCCGATGTCTTTAAAACCCATTTGCGTGGTATAAAAACCTGTGGCGGTAAGATTGCGCAGGCGGTTAAAAAAAGCCACCCCCTGAGCAAGCTCCGGCTTGCCTTTGGCGCGGTCGGGCCAGGCAATGAGGTCCACCACTTCCATTTGTTGCTTTTTGTCGCAATCCTTAAACGGCTTGTCAAAGCGGTTCAGGCATTGCAGGTCCACCCAGCGCAGACCGCCGCGCATGGGTATCTGGTGGTCGGGCATATCCTTTACGATAAACTCGATAAAAGCGGGTACCCCCGCTTCGGAAGCGCTGCCGCTCACGTCGTCTTTCGGGATAATGATATCGGCCAGTATCGTAATCGTGGCCATCTCCTGGCCGGTAAAAAAGGTATCGCCCATCAGCTGCTTGTATTTGGCCAGCTCTTCCGGCGTGCGATCGTAATTGGCGCCGGGCGCGGCTTCCGCCTTTGCCTCGATTTTGGTATCGGCCTGCTTGCAGGCTTCTACCAGCACACCGGTCGACACCGTGCCCATAATAAGGGCTTTGATTGATTTTCTTCTGTCCATATGGGTGGAGTGTTAAATATTATTCTTCTTCAATTGATCAATTAAATATTCGCTGGCGCGCATGCTCAGCGCCAGTATCGTCCAGGTGATATTTTTATCGGCCTGCGATACAAACTGGCCGCCGTCTACCACAAACAGGTTTTTGCAATCATGCCCCTGGCTCCATTTGTTCAGCGCCGAATGCCTGGGATCGTCACCCATACGCACCGTACCCGCTTCGTGGATGATCTTTCCGGGTGTTTCAAGGCCATAATTGTTTTCGGGTGTGGCATCATCGCCGGAAGTAATGACAGCACCCATCTGGTACATAATTTCCCGGAAGGTTTCTTTCATATGCTTCGCCTGCTTGATTTCGTAATCGCTCCATTTTACATTGAACTTAAGTACGGGGATACCGAACTTGTCTACCACGTTGGGATCGATGGAGCAATTGTTTTCACGAAAGGCGATGCCCTCGCCGCGGCCTGCCATGCCGATATTGGCGCCATAGAAATAACGGTAGTCTTCTTTCAGCGAAGCGCCATAGCCGCCTGCTTCTTTTTTCGTGCCGTTGACGGCGTATTTGCCATTCATTTTTTCTATACCAAAGCCAACACCGTAACCCGGCATATGCAATCCGCCGCCGTATTCAATGTGATAGCCGCGGGGGAAATCGAGCTTTTTATTGTCGAGCCACCAGGGAGAATATACGTGCATGCCGCCTACGCCGTCTTCGTTGTACCGCTTGCGGCCAAACAGGTTGGGGATAACACCGCTCATAGAGGCGCCGGTGCTGTCGTGCAGGTAGCGGCCCACCACGTCGCTGCTATTGGCCAGCCCGTTGGGATGGCGCGGCGATTTGGAGTTGAGCAGCAGGCGGGCGCTTTCACAGGCGCCGGCGGCTACTATCACTACTTTGCCCTGCACCTGGTATTCCTGCAGGTCGTCTTTGCTTACGTACGATACGCCGGTAGCGAGCCCTTCTTTATTGGTTAGCACTTCCCTTGCCATCGCATTGGCGATAACATCCGTTTTGCCGGTGGCGATAGCTGGTTTTACCAGCACGGAGGAAGCGGAGAAATCACCGTATACCATACAGCCGCGGCCGCACTGGTTGCAAAAAAAGCAGGCCTTGCGATCGTGGTTGTCGGGCAATGCCTTTGTGAGCATCGACAGGCGGGAAGGAATGACTTTTACGCCTGCTTTGGTGGCGCCGTTTTTAATGAGCAGCTCATGCAGGCGTGGTTTGGGCGGGGGAAGAAAGAATCCGTCGGGATCGTTCTCGAGTCCCTCGTTGGTGCCAAATACACCAATCATCTTATCCACGCGGTCGTAAAAAGGTTTGATGTCTTCGTAGCCGATGGGCCAGTTATCGCCCAGGCCGTCGATGCTTTTGCGTTTAAAATCGCGGGGGCCGAAGCGCAGGGAAATGCGCCCCCAGTGGTTGGTTCTGCCGCCCAGCATCCGGCTGCGAAACCAGTCCCAGCCGGTGCCCTTCTCATGGGTGTAGGGCTCTCCCTCGAGCTCCCACCCGCCATAACTGGCGTCGAAATCGCCAAAAGGACGTAGTTTGGTGCTTGCCCCGCGGCGCGGGCTTTCCCAGGGTCCCTTGAGCTGGGTAATATTTTTGGCGGGGTCATACATCGGGCCTGCTTCGAGCAGGCAGATACTCAATCCTGCCTTGGATAACATATAGGCGGCCATACCCCCGCCGGCGCCCGAACCTACAATGACTACATCGTATTGTTTCGGCTGTTTCTTGATATTCAGGTCTCCCATGGTGTGCGACTGATGCGTATTTGGTATTGGTTAAAATGACCGAATAAATGTAACTAAATTAACCATCCGGGGAAATGAAAATTTTATAAACAGGCACGATCTTTTCAACTATAACAATAAATAGTGATGTAAACCCTGAACAGAATTGATTAACAAAACCTCTTCAAAATGAAACGCTTGCTTATAGCCATATGTTTCCTGGTCGCTACGCAACCGTTTGCGCAGGCACAGGACGTTGAAATTACCTACCAGCAATTCTACAACGAGCTCGAACCCTACGGCGCCTGGATAAGCTATCCGCAGTACGGATATGTATGGCAACCTTATTTTGAGCGGCCCGGAAACTTTACGCCCTATTCTTCGGGTGGGCATTGGGTTTATACCGATTATGGATGGACCTGGGTATCTGATTATGAATGGGGCTGGGCCACCTTCCACTACGGGCGCTGGGTATACGACGATTACCTGGGCTGGCTCTGGATACCGGGCTACGAATGGGCGCCGGCCTGGGTTACCTGGGGTAGCTATGGCGGAAACTACGGCTGGGCGCCGCTGGGGCCCGGTGTTACTATCTCCGCAGGCATGAGCTGGCGGCCGCCGCGAAGCAACTGGTGGACTTTTGTGCCCTGCAGCCGCTTTGGCGGATCAGACTGGAACAGGTACATCGTGCGCAACAACACGACCGTCATCAACCAGGTTACCATCATCAATAATGTATATGCCGACCGTGGGCGCGGTGGCGGCAGACCCGCCTCGTGGATGCGCGGGCCGCGCCGCGAAGACGTAGAGCGCCTGTCGCGCCGCCAGGTGCAGCCCATGACGATCAATACCGTTCGGCGTCCGGAACCAACCCGCGTGCAGAATAACAATAGTATCGCCGTTTACCGGCCGGTGGTCAACCGCGGTCCGCAAGGGACACCCTTCCGCCCCGGCAAGGCGCAGCCACTGGCAGCGGTAAGGCCGGGCACCAGGATGCCGATCAATAATAACGACCGCCGTGATAACAATCCGGGGAATAATCGCCCCATCAACCGGCCCGCCAACCCGCAGCCGCCTTCGCGGCCCGGTAACCCTGAAATACCCACCAACAGGTCTGACCGTCCCGACCGCCCTTATCCGCCACGTCCGGCATCGCCCAACCCGGCAGCTCCCGAACAGCGGCCCGGCGCTCCCCGCCAGGAAACAAGACCGGTAAATCCGGGTACACGACCCGAAAACAGGCCGGGTAACCCGCCGCCGAACCAGGAAGCAAAACCGCCCCTGCCGCCCGGCAGCCGCCCCGACCCGCGCCCCGGCAAACCCATTCCGGAAAGACCGATCAACCGGCCTCCCAACGCACGGCCCCCTTCACGGCCCGGTAATCCCGAAATGCCGAATAACCGGTCCGACCGCCCCAGCCGTCCTGCCATGCCGCCGTCTGCCAACCGGCCGCCGGCAACGCCTCCGCCCAACCGGCCCGCAACGCCGCCCACACACCGTGAGCAGCCACGCAAGGAAGCGCCGCCACCCGGAAGAAAGGACAACTAAAAAGAATGTTAAAAAGAGGGGGGAGAAGATATCATTCGAATCGGCGCATACGTTTTGCATAGGAACACAATATTCCGATTCAAATTTTACCCAATTCCTCATTGATATGAAAAGGTACTTTTTATTGCTGCTGGTAGTGATCTACCTGGTGGATGCAGCGTATGCCCCTAATGCCTCAACGGCTGTCCCGGCTTCTTCATCCCCGTCTATGGTAACAAACGCCGCCGGCGACTCGACCGCTATAGCGCGCATCAGCACCACCAATAAAAAATAAAGCCGCCAGCGGCCTTTAAACAACAATTCCGTTTTTTGTGTTTTACTTTCGTGCCTCAAAGCAACGGCACAAAGCAAAACCCCCATGGCATATAAGAACCAGCAGCAATTTATCGACGCATTGGAACAGGCAGGAGAACTGGTGCGCATTAAAGCCTATGTAAACCCCGCACTTGAAATAGCCGAAATTACCGACCGCATCAGCAAAAGCGGGCAGGGCGGAAAAGCCCTCCTGTTTGAAAATACCGGCTATGATTTTCCGGTGCTCATGAATGCCTATGGCAGCGAGCGCCGCATGTGCATGGCGCTGGGCGTAGACCAGCTCAACGATGTCACCAAAGAGATAGAAAACCTTTTCCACCTGCTCAGCGCTCCCAAAGAAAGCATACTCGATAAGCTGAAGCTGCTGCCTAAGCTGGGCCAGTTTGCCAGCTGGATGCCTAAGGTAAAAAGCGGGCGCGGCGAATGCCAGGAAGTAGTCATGGCCACGCCCGATATCACTAAGCTTCCCGTCATCACCTGCTGGCCCAAAGACGGCGGTCCCTTTGTAACCCTGCCCATCATTCATACCAAAGACCCGGGTACCAATAGCCGCAACGTAGGTATGTACCGCATGCAGGTATTCGGTCCCACGCTCACCGGTATGCACTGGCATAAGCACAAGGTATCGGCCAAACACTTTTCGGAATACAAAAAGCTCAATAAGCGCATGCCGGTAGCTGTTGCCCTCGGCGGCGATCCCGTATATGCCTATTCCGCCACGGCGCCGCTGCCGGAAAACGTAGACGAATACATGCTGGCGGGCTTCCTGCGCAAAAAGAAAGTAGAGCTGGTTAAATGCCTTACCCAGCCCGGCATAGAAGTGCCGGCAGACGCCGATTTTATCATAGAAGGATATGTGGAGCCTTCCGACGAGCTGATTTGGGAAGGGCCCTTTGGCGACCATACCGGTTATTATTCGCTGCCCGACTGGTACCCGCGCTTTCATATCACCGCCATCACGCACAAAAAGAATCCCGTATATCCCGCTACCATCGTAGGTATCCCCCCGCAGGAAGATGCCTGGCTGGGCAAAGCCACCGAACGCATTTTCCTTGCGCCGATGAAGATGACGCTGATACCCGAGATAGTGGATATGGATATGCCGGTAGAAGGGGTATTTCACAACCTGGTGATAGCACAGATAAAAAAGGAATATGCCGGGCAGGGACAAAAAGTAATGAACGCCATGTGGGGCGCCGGGCAGATGATGTTTAATAAAATACTTGTGCTGGCCGATGAAGGCGTACAGATACAAAATTATGAAGCGCTGGCCCGCTATGTGTTTGCCAACCTGGATGTGGTTAACGACGTGGCTTTTGGCACCGGTCCGATGGATGTGCTGGACCACAGCTGCAGCAAACTGGGTTTTGGCGGGAAGCTCTGTATCGATGGCACGAAGAAGTTCGAGGAAGAGAAAGACGATAGTGCACAAATTACCACCAGCGCGAATTTACTTCGGGACACGGTCACCCTGAGCTTGTCGAAGGGCGCCCTCAGCCATTCATTCCCCGAAATAAAATCGGTGAATGTGTCGCTGTTGCAAAAAAATATTCCCTGTATCATCATCGCCATAGAAAAGCAGCGCGCAGATCACGTGCGTGAATTGCACCACGCGCTGGTGCAATCCATCGCCGGCATAGAACACATAAAAATGATACTTTACGTAGAGCATACCGTTGACCCCAACGACCTGCCCACGGCTCTCTGGCGTTTTTGCAATAACCTCGATCCCAAACGCGACAGCCTGCTGGTGCAGCGCCCCTGGCCGGGGCTGCCGGGCAAAAGGATGGCCTGCCTCGGACTGGACGGCACCCGCAAAACAAAAGAGCTCGATGGCTTCCAACGCGACTGGCCCAATATTATCGTTGCCGCCGACACCACCATTGACGCGGTTGATAAAAAATGGCCTGAGCTGGGCCTCGGTAATTACATACCTTCACCTTCGTTAAAATTCAAACACCAGGTGTACGGCGAAGAAGCCGTGGTGTCTTAAAACACGGCTACAAAAACACGACCCCATTTACATGCAAAAACTGCCCCTTTTTATATTCATGTTTGCGCTGGTGCAGGCCCATGGCCAGCAACCCGCGGCAAAGCAGGCCGCCCGGCCCGCCGCAGCTTCCCTGCAGCTCGAAAATACCCTGCTATGGGAGATAAGCGGCAAGGATATGACCCACCCGTCGTGGTTGTTTGGCACGATGCACCTGCTCTGCACCGAGGATGCCAGGCTGAGCGATTCCCTTCGCTATTGCATTGAAACGGCCGCGCAGGTATATTTTGAGATAGACATGGACGATATGGGAGAAACCATTGGTATGCTGAAATACCTGAACATGAATAACAACACGCGCTTGTCGGACCTGCTCAGCCCCGAAGAATTCCAGCGCGTAAAGAATTATTTCAGCGCCAACAAGTCGATGCTGCCCTTTACGATGATGGAGCGGATGAAGCCTTATTTCGTGACAGCCTTGCTGTCGGAAAGCAAGTTTCCCTGCCCGGCCAAAGACGGTATGGAGCTGGTGATTATGAAAGAGGCGAAAAAAGACAGCAAACCTATTTTCGGGCTCGAAACCGTACAATTCCAGGCAAGCGTATTCGATAGTATACCTTACCAGCGGCAGGCGAAAGACCTGCTCAAAATGATAGACAGTTCCGCCAGGGGAGAAGACAGCAGCGATCTGCAGCTGCTCAACGTATACCGGCAGCAGGACCTTAATAAAATGCAGGAGATGACAGCAGGGGAGGAGGGTATGAGCGATTATATCGACCTGTTGCTATACAACCGCAACGCCAGCTGGGTGCGCAAGATGCCGGCGATCATGAAAGACAAATCCACTCTCTTTGCCGTTGGCGCCGGTCACCTCGGCGGCGGGAAAGGCGTTATCAGCTTACTGCGAAAAGCGGGCTATACCCTGCGGCCCGTAAAACACCGGCCCGGCCTGCAAACCATTACGAATTAACCAGGCGAGCCATAATTAATTTAGGCGGGCCACGGTCGTTTGCTTCGATAGCTTAACCGTGGCACGCCTGGCTCATAGCTTAAAAATTACGCCGTTTCAAAATAATAGCGTACCTTTGCCATTCTATATGTTATTGCTCCACTGAGTTTGTTTTTCCATTCAAATGCCGTGTTGGCTTAACGTAAGGCAGGTAAAGTATCTTCTTAACGCGTCGATAGCCTTACCATATTTAATCATAAAATTTTATTAGTTCGTGTCATTTAACGATTTACAGCTTATAGAGCCTGTATTACAGGCTTTACAGCAAGAGGGCTATACTACGCCCACCCCCATCCAGCAACAGGCTATTCCTATTGTATTGCAACGCAGGGATTTACTGGGCTGCGCCCAGACAGGTACCGGCAAAACCGCCGCGTTCGCCATCCCTTTATTGCAGCTGATGCAGGAGCAGCCGCCCGCAAGGCCCGGCGCACGCCGCATCCGTACACTGATATTGACCCCCACGCGGGAACTGGCCATACAGATTGAAGAGAGCTTTAAAGCCTATGGCAGGTTCCTCGGCAATAAGACCCTTGTTATTTTCGGTGGCGTATCGCAGTACAACCAGGTAAACGCCCTGCGCGCAGGCGTAGATATCCTGGTAGCTACTCCCGGCAGGCTGCTCGATTTGATGCAGCAGCGGGTTATTTCACTGGAAGACATACAATTTTTCGTACTCGACGAAGCAGATCGCATGCTCGACATGGGTTTTGTGCACGATGTGAAAAAAGTCATTGCCAAACTGCCGGCCAAACGCCAGACCCTGTTCTTCTCGGCTACCATGCCCCCGGCCATACAGCAGCTGGCCAATATGCTGCTTACCAACCCGGCTAAAGTAGAGGTAACGCCCGTATCGAGCACCGCCGATACCATTCAGCAGGCCATGTATTATGTTGAAAAACAAAACAAGCCTTCCCTGCTTACGCATTTGCTGGAAGATAGCGCTATCGTGACCTCGCTGGTATTTACCCGCACCAAGCACGGAGCCGATAAGGTAGCCAAATACCTCAGCCGTGCAGGCATACGCGCAGAAGCCATCCATGGCAATAAATCGCAGAATGCCCGCCAGGCGGCTCTTAGCAACTTCAAGACCACCCGTACCCGCGTACTGGTAGCGACCGATATCGCCGCACGCGGCATCGATATCGACGAGCTGGGGCATGTTATCAATTTCGATTTACCAAACGTTCCCGAAACCTACGTACACCGCATAGGCCGTACCGGTAGAGCAGGCGCGAGCGGGAAAGCCATTTCTTTTTGCGATGCAGAAGAAAAAGAATTCCTGCGGGATATTGAAAGATTGATAAAGAAAACGATTCCCGTTGTAGAGGAACATCCCTATGTAATGGCGCCCGGCGTTCGCGCCGCGGCAGGCACACCGTCACAGCAGCCTTCTTATGGTGGCAACAGACGGTCGTCGTCGCAGTCTAACCAACGTTCGGGCAACAGGCCTTTCGGTGGTAACCGCTCCGGCAATAGCCGCTCCGATAATAACCGTTCGGCCAACGGCCGTTCGGACAACAATCGCTCCGACAATAATCGCTCCGACAACAATCGTTCCGGCAGCCAGCACCAGCGTCAGCATGCCGGCAATAGCCGCTCCGGCGGCGGTCAGCGTCCTGCCAGTCAGCCTTCGGGCGGCCAGCAGCGAAGCAGCCGTCCCGTGGTTGCCCGTCCGGGACAGGACACCGGCGATGAAAGGTGGTAAAGCCGTTATACTATAACTTTGTTATTATGTCCCCGCAGTATCTGCGGGGACATTTTTTTTCTTAATACCCGTTAACACCTGTGTTAACAACCTGCAAAAACAGCCCATTCACCTCATACGTAATGTTAAGGCATACGATGCCTTACAATAACTACGTCATATTATCCTTTACAGGGATAGATACGTTGCTTCATCTGTCATTATAAAACACCCGCCGGTGAATTAGTATTCTACACGGTAATATTTATTGTTCACACAAAACACCGCAATGAGTACCATGCTGAGAAAACTAATCATGGCAGCGCCCCTGGTGGGCGGCTGCTGCGCCGTGCAGGCACAGACTGATGCACCCAAATATGAAATAGGCGTTCATGTGGGCGCGCTCGTATACCAGGGTGACCTGACCCCGTCTTCACCGGGCTCCTTCAAAACAATGAAGCCTGCTATCGGGCTATCCGCTTCGCGGTTGCTGAACCCCTGGTTTTCCGTCAGGGCCAATCTTGTATGGGGCAAACTGGCGGGCGATGATGCCGCTTATGCCAGCCCTGCCTGGCGGCGGCAACGCAATTTCAATTTCAATGCTTCGGTAACAGAAGTGTCGGTGCTGGGTGTGTGGAATATTTTTGGCAACAACGGCAATACCGAACGGCGCGGGTTTTCACCCTACCTGTTTGGCGGCGCAGGCTATAGCTTCGTGAACATCCGCCGCGACTGGAGTAAAATGAATACGTCGGTATACGATGCAGAGTCTACCGTACAGGCGGGTCTGAATGCCGATTCGGCGCATGGCGTGCCGCGGGGCATGCCTGTTTTCCCGGTAGGAGTGGGTATCCGGTATCCCATTACGTCCTCGCTGTCGCTATCGGCCGAAGCGGCCTATCGCTTTTCTTTCAGCGATTACCTCGATGGCTTCAGTAAATCGGGCAATCCGGTCAAAAAAGATCATTATACCAGCTAGTCCATCGGCGTGATATATTCCCTGGGCAGAAAAAACCGTATGGCCTGCCCGGTAATACGTTATTAGCTCTTGCCGGCGATTGTGTACATTGCAGTGGCCCTGTCTTTGCAAGGGCATCACTGGCAACGAATAGCTAATCACTAATCGCTTTTATGGCAGGTAAACAAAGCGCGGGCATCTTGCTCTACAGGAAGACCGGGAGCCATGTAGAAGTTTTTTTAGTGCACCCCGGCGGTCCCTTCTGGAAAAACAAGGATGAAGGCGCATGGACCATTCCCAAAGGCGAATTTACCAGCAGCGAAGAAGCCCTGGCGGCGGCAATAAGAGAGTTTAAGGAAGAAACAGGATGTACGTTAACAGGTACATTCATCCCGCTGGCGCCCATCACACAAAAAGCCGGGAAAAAAGTGTATGGGTGGGCGGTAGCCGGCAATATCGATGCGCAGGCCCTGCAATCGAATATATTCACCCTGGAATGGCCACCAGGGTCAGGGAAGAAAAAGGACTTTCCCGAAGTGGACCGCGGGGCCTGGTTTGACCTGCCCGGGGCGCGGATAAAAATCAACCCGGCGCAGACAGGCTTTTTAGACGAACTGGAACAAATCATGAAGTGACGCTGCTGTGTAAAAAATCCCCATCCCCGGTACCCCCTTCCCCGTGTTTGCCGGCCATTTCCGCCGCGTCCGCCTTCTTTTAGTTCAATAATACAGGTCTCCTTGCAGGCATATTATTTTTAATATAATTAGTATGACTATTTACTAACTATTAAAAATTATCGTATGAGTGAAGTAAAACACCTCCACAGCAGGGAAGCCATAGCAAAGCTGAAAAAGCTTGTCCTCGATATAAAAACCTGTTTTTTTTGTACCCGGACGAATGAGGAAGCCGGCGCCAATTGCCGTCCCATGGCCACACAGGAAGTGGATGAATGGGGCAATATCTGGTTCCTGAGCGATAAAAGCAGTGAAAAGAACTGCGAAATCCACGAAGACGACAAGGTACAGCTGTTTTATGCCGACCCTGGCAAAAGCAGCTTTATCGTTGTAAATGGCCATGCGGAAGAGCTGTTCGATAAACAGAAAACCGATGACCTATGGACACCGCTTGCAAAAACCTGGTTCCGGGAAGGAAAAAATGATCCGAATATTTCGCTGGTAAGGGTAAAGCCGGAATCGGCTTACTTCTGGGATACAAAGGGCAACCGGATGATTAATTTTATAAAAATGGTAGCCTCCGCCACCACAGGCACAGCGCTGGTGGTAGAAACCGAACAGGGCGAAATACAGGTAAACAGGTAAAAATTATACTAACAATTGTTATCTTTGGCCCCGCAGCGCATAGGCGCCTGCGGGGTTTTTTATAACATTGTATTGTATATGAATAATAAAAAAGAAGTAGTTATCCTATCGGCCGTTCGCACGCCCCTGGGTAGTTTTGGTGGCGCATTGAAGGATTTCAGCGCCGTCCGGCTGGGCGCCATCGCCATCAAAGGAGCCGTTGAAAAAGCCGGGCTGACGCCCGCACAGGTACAGGATGTGCTGATGGGCTGCGTGCTGCAGGCCAACCTGGGACAGGCGCCTGCCCGCCAGGCCGCCAAAGAAGCGGGCCTGCCCAATGAAGTGAATTGCACCACCGTTAATAAAGTCTGCGCCAGCGGTATGAAAGCCATTGCCCAGGCGGCCCAAAGCATCGCCCTGGGCGATGCCGATATTGTGGTGGCCGGCGGCATGGAGAGTATGAGCAACGTGCCGTTTTACGTAGACAGCATGCGCTGGGGCAATAAATATGGTCATTCGCAGCTGGTGGACGGGCTGGCCAAAGACGGTCTCACGGATGCCTACGATGGCAAAGCCATGGGCAATGCGGCCGAATTATGCGCCCGCGACTGTGGCATTTCCCGCGAGGCGCAGGATGCCTTTGCCGTGGAAAGCTATAAACGCAGCCAGGCCGCCTGGCAGGAGGGTAAGTTTGCCGGCGAAATTGTGCCGGTATCCATTCCCCAGCGCAAAGGCGATCCGGTATTGTTTGCGCGCGACGAAGAGCCCTTCAATGTAAAATTCGATAAGATACCCGAGCTCAAACCGGCTTTCCAGAAAGACGGCAGCGTTACCGCCGCCAATGCCAGCAGCATGAACGATGGCGCCGCGGCGCTGGTGCTCATGAGCCGCGAAAAAGCGGATGCGCTGGGACTAACCCCCATCGCCCGCATCCTTTCTTATGCCGATGCAGAGCAGGCGCCCGAATGGTTTACCACCACGCCCTCCATCGCCGTGCCCAAAGCCGTAGCCAAAGCGGGTCTGACAATGGAAGATATCCATTACTGGGAGCTCAACGAGGCCTTTGCGGTGGTAGGCATTGAAAACACCAAACGCATGAAGATTGATCCCGCCAGGGTAAACGTGCATGGCGGCGCTGTAAGTCTCGGCCACCCTCTGGGTTGCAGCGGCGCACGGATTATCGTCACCCTCATTAACATACTCAGGCAAAACAAGGCTACATACGGCGCTGCAGGCATCTGCAATGGGGGAGGCGGAGCGAGCGCGATGGTTATCGAGTGTTTATAAAAAAGGCCGCCCCTCCCGGGGCAGCCATGGTATCCACATCTATCCTCTGCGACTAGTGTCGATGTAAACGAATGCTCGTAATAATGCTACCGGGAACAGTCCCTTTGTTCACCTGCGTTATACAGGGGAATGCCTTTGCACACAAAGCCTTACACGATCTTTTTAAGACCGGTTGCGCGTAACTATTGCCGGAAAGGGAATATTGATGGTGAAGAGGAAGCGATTTTCATTGGCAAAGTTCGTGTCAACCCCGCAAAAATATCACTTAGATCATTTCGGCCCAATACCACTTTGTGGGTATTGTGGGGCGGTTGCTGACATTTGGCGGGCATTATGTAGCTTGCGATATGCCTACATCCATTGTGATCCGCCTGGCGGACAAAAACGATGCTGCTGCCATTGCCGCCATCAGCCGCAAAACATTCTATGACACGTTTGCCGCTCAGAATACACCGGGCAATATGCAGCTGTTTATGGATAATGTCTTTACAGAAGCCGCTTTAATGGCCGAAGTAGGAGCGGAGGGTAATATTTTCCTGGTAGCGGTGGCAGATGGTGACATGGTAGGATATGCGCGCCTGCGCGAAGCGCCCCATCCGCCCGGCCTGGACGACGCCCCCTCCATCGAGCTGGCCAGGATATACGCGCTGCAGTCTATGGTTGGCAAAGGCATAGGTAAAGCGCTCATGCAGCAATGCATCGATACCGCCCGCAAGCAGGGAAAGCAAGTTATCTGGCTCGGCGTATGGGAGCATAACCGCCATGCCATCGACTTCTATACAAAATGGGGCTTTGAAAAATTTGCAGCGCACGATTTCGTCCTCGGAAATGATGTACAAAAAGACTGGCTGATGAAGAAGGCGCTTTAATGAGCGAAAGAAGGTAGCATCGAAAACCGGGCCTGTTATTTCCCGCGTCCCTTAATCGCCTCTACAATCCGCACGGCATGCTCCCTCGAATTCTCAATAAACAACCGGTGCGTATTCATCCCCCCGCATATAACCCCCGCCAGGAAAATATTCGGTACATTGGTTTCATAGCTCGTCTCATCATACACCGGCTTCAACACCGCATCATCCGATAATTGTATGCCCAGCATCCGCAGAAAAGACAGGTTGGGCTGGTAACCCGTTAGCGCCAGCACCCAGTCGTTGGCAATCGTCACCAGGCCCTCCGGCGTTTCAATCACCACTTCCTTCTCCCGTATCTCCTTCACAGTGGAATGAAAAAACGCTTTTATCGATCCTTCTTTAACGCGGTTCACGATATCCGGCCGTACCCAGTATTTAACCCGCTGGCCGATGTCTTCGCCGCGGATAACCATCGTCACCTCGGCCCCCTTGCGCCAGGTTTCCAGCGCCGCATCGACCGCAGAGTTTTGCGCGCCCACGACCAGCACCTTCTGGAAGGCATAATAATGAGGGTCGTTATAATAGTGCCTTACCTTGGGCAGCTCCTCGCCCGGCACTTTCAGCAGGTAAGGGATATCGTAAAAGCCGGTGGCGATAATGATATAATCGGCGGTATACACCTGCCGGGAGCTGCTAACAAGAAAGGACGCCCCGTTTTTCTGCACCCCGGTCACTTCCTCAAATAAATGCACATTCAGCCCGAAGGAAGCAGCCACACGACGATAATATTCCAGCGCCTCCGGCCTCGTTGGCTTGGGGTTGTTGGATACAAACGGTACGCCACCTATCTCCAGCCTTTCGGAGGTGGAGAAAAACGTCATATTGGTGGGATAATGATAAATAGAGTTGACCAGGCTGCCTTTTTCAATCACCAGGCAGGAGAGGCCGGCTTTCTGCGCTTTCAGCGCACAGGCCAGGCCGATGGGGCCGCCGCCAACGATGATAATGCTGTAATGCGGTTGAGTATCTGCCACGTTCGCTGTTTATGCAAATGTAAAGGGAAAAGGCGTGAGACGTGAAACGTCAGACGTCAGAACGGCCTACCAAGGCTATCGCCTCACGTCTCACCTCTCACGTTTTCTTCAGCAGGTTATTATTTACAATTCTCAGCATCACCTCCTCTTTCTGGTATTTGCTGATGGGCACCTGGTAACGGCCGATATGCAGCACATTTGCTTCGATGGAATGGATGGCGTGTATATTCACGAGATAGGATTTATGCGGTTGTATAAACGAACCCGCGGGCAGCTTTTCCTGTATGCTTTTCAGCGTGGCATGGGTGACCAGCTTTTTTTCGGTGGTATATATACCTGCATAGTTTTCCATGGCTTCTACAAACAGTATTTCGTCAAAATGCACTTTCTCCAGCCTGCTGTCTGTCTTCACGAATATATAGTCCGCGGCCGCTGCTGCGCGCGATTGGAAAAAATCCCATGCCTTATTGGCTGCTTTTAAAAAACGTTCGAAGGGAATGGGCTTGAGCAGGTAATCGAGAATATCCAGCTCATACCCTTTGATGGCGTATTGCTCATAAGCGGTGGTAAGGATCACTTTCGGCGCCTGCTGCTGGTGCTGCAGAAACGCTATGCCGCTGATATAGGGCATCTCTATATCGAGAAACAACAAATCGACCGCCTGCTGCTTCAGCAGGGTATTGAGCTGTACGGCGTCCTCGCACACACCCGACAGCTCCAGGAAATCTATTTTACCGATATAGCCCGCCAGGCCCTTGCGGGCTATGGGCTCATCGTCGGTGATAACGCATTTTATTTTCATGAGAATAAGTAATAATGTTCATTCTTTATCTGTTACAGGTATCTCCAACACAGCCATAAACCTGTTTTCCACCCGCTCCGCCAGCAGCCGATGCCTGCCGGGGTATAACAATGCCAGTCTTCTTTTAAGGTTTTCCAGGCCGATACCGCCTTCTTTGCGCGGCGGGGCCATGGCAGGAACCGAGTTCTCTACCTTAAACACCATGCTCTTTCCTTCCTGCCTTGCCAGCACGCTCAAATGATAATCGCCGCCTACATACTTAAAAGCATTTTCCACCAGTGGCAAAAACAGCAGGGGATATAGCTGCTGCCCGTTGAGCCGTTCATCGAAATTCACCTGTAGCTGCAGCTTTTCGGAGGTCCTCGTTTGTTGCAGGCGGATGAAATTTTCCAGGTAATGTATTTCCTGGCGAACGCTCACGGTCTGCTGCTGGTCGTACAGCTGGTAGCGCAGCAGCTCCGAAAACTTCTCCACGCTTTTTTTAGCATCGGCTACATTTTCATCCATCTGGAAATAGATGGTGTTAAGTGCATTGAACAAAAAATGGGGGTGGTATTGCGCCTTCAGGAACTTCAGCTCTGTTTGCAGCTGGTCGTTTTTGATCTTCTCTACCAACAGCTTCTGTTCAATATAGGCTTTGATAAAACTATTGCCGCGGGCGATGGCATAATGCAGCAGCATAAAGAGCGATAACAGTACATTCAGGATAACCCAATCATCCAATCCCACCGGGTCATGGGTCAGGTAATGTACGATGTAAATAGCCACGGTTGCTATCGACATGGCTGCCAGTAATATTTCCATAAACTCCAGGAATACCGTCTTTCCGCTGTATTGCCGGTTCCTTTTTTCGAACTTGCGGATAAACCAGGCGGGTACCCGCGTCAATCCAAATGATACCAGGATGGTCGAGGCAATTTCTATCACATTTACCTGCCGTGGGCGGTCCCAGAATTTGTCTTCATTGGTAAGATCGCTTACCAGCCGTATTATGGTATAGAACAGCAGGCCATACAGGGGCGGGAAAAGGTATTTCCAGAAAAACTTCATATACGTGTTAAGTTACGTAAAACTACCGGGGATAAGGGAGAGTAGAAAGATGCTTTGACATGAGGGCGGATAAATGGGATGAAAAGAGCCTGCTTCAGGCGGCCACGGTGAGCCGCCCCCGGCCCACGGTGAGCCGCCCTTAGAGGGCGACCCACCGTGGGCGGACGAAGCGGCCCACCGTATACCCCCAAACAACATTTGCTGGTATGAACCCCTTGCGATATTTTTGCTCCGCCTTGGAAAAAACGAACCGTTAAGGCTTATTTAAAACTATTACAAGAATGGCAAGATCTATTGCATATCGGGAAGCATTGCGTGAAGCGATGAGTGAAGAGATGAGAAGGGATGAGAAAGTTTTTCTAATGGGAGAAGAAGTGGCCGAATACAATGGCGCCTATAAGGTGAGCCAGGGTATGCTGGATGAGTTTGGTCCCAAACGCGTTATCGACACGCCTATTTCGGAACTCGGTTTTACCGCGGTGGCCGTAGGCGCTGCCCAGCGGGGCCTGCGCCCGATAGTGGAGTTTATGACCTGGAACTTTGCCGTACTGGCGCTCGACCAGATCCTTAACACCGCCTCCAAGATGCTGGCTATGAGTGGCGGCCAGGTAAGCTGCCCCATCGTATTCCGCGGGCCCAACGGCTCCGCCGGTCAGCTGGGCGCCCAGCACTCCACCGCCTTTGAAAGCTATTACGCCAATATACCCGGTTTGAAAGTGGTGTCGCCCAGCAATGGCTACGACGCCAAAGGCCTGCTCAAACAAGCCATCCGCTACGAAGAAGATCCCATTATGTTTATGGAGGCCGAGGTGATGTATGGTGAAAAAGGCGAAGTGCCCGACGAAGAATATTATATCCCCCTGGGCAAAGCTGATGTAAAAAAAGCCGGCCGCGATGTGACCATCGTTTCCTGGAATAAAATGATGAAAGTAGCCCTTGGTGCGGCTGCCGAGCTGGAAAAAGAAGGTGTAAGCGCCGAAGTGATCGACCTGCGCACCATTCGCCCGATGGACTGGCATACCGTGCTGGAAAGCGTCAAGAAAACCAACCGCCTGGTGATAGTGGAAGAGCAATGGCCTTTTGCCTCTATCTCATCCGAGCTGGCTTACCGCATACAGAAAGAAGGATTCGATTACCTGGATGCGCCCGTGCGCCGTATTACGGCTGCCGATGCGCCCCTGCATTATGCACCCAACCTGGTAGCGCTGGCGCTGCCCGATGTGGGCCGTACAGTGAAGCTGGTGAAAGAGGTCATGTATACAAAGAAATAAGGCAATAGAATAACGCCCGGTCCCATCCTTCGACAAGCTCAGGAGGACATGAACCGGCATAAAAAAACCCGGGACTTCTGTGGTGTATCACCAGGAAGCTCCGGGTTTCTTGTTTTAAGCAAAGACTTTAATCAGGCTCTTAATAGTGAGCAGGAAGCAATAGCTATAGGCCATTAATATACCTGCTAAAACAACCAGCCTGCCGGCCAGTGACCATGAACTGTAGTCGGATACCGACTTGTAGGGTAACAATCTTGCTCTCATAGGGGTGGACATTTTTTTTGGTTTTTAAAAAGGATTGTGTAAAGATAATCAGCGTTCCTGTTTTTTGCAACGTGTATTTGCCCTTACAATCCTGGAAAAATACGATCAACAAGGCTTAGGGCTGCGGCCACGTCTTTAACTGGTTGATACTGAACGTCCATTCTGGCGTTTCCACCGCCGGGCCCTTATCTACCGTATACCAGGGGCTTAGCAAGGCATCACCCTGATTGACCACTACATGGATTTCCTGGGCCGGCATATAGCTTTGGGCCAGCAGGAAAAGCTTTTGCCCGGCTTTGTTGACCGCCATATCCACTACCAGCATGGCATGGCCGGGCGAGCCGCCATAAATAAACACGTCGCCGGCCGCCAGCTCCGGAAACGGGCGGGATATCAATTGCCGGCTCAGCGAAAGGCTGCCGCAATAAGCGAATACTTTTTCAAGGTATCGGTCGAAGCCCGCCCGCCCGGTCCCGGGCGGAAGACGGTAATGGGTATGGCCGTTGTCGGTAAAACTGATATCGGCAGCCCGCCCGCAGCCATACAGCCATTCGGCCCGCAGGCGCATCACCGCATCGGCGCATTGCTGCAGGTCTTTATTACCCACAGATACCGCCAGCACGGCAAACTGGGCCGACTGGTTGCGCTTGTCCGATCCATTGTACAGGTGCACCGTTTTATCCTTTTTCAGCGGCAGCTGCCGCAGCCAGGCGGCAAAAGAACCCGCCGCCACCGGGGCCCGCTCATAACCCGCGGGCAGCGGGATGGCGCCAACAGCCGGGTAGGGGTTCAGCATCGGGACGCCTGGCAGGCAGATGAATAATGGTAAAATAACCGGCAGGACAGTTTGTAATCTCATTAATCGGTATTTTTACAGGATTCATAGATAGCAGAACCGGAATTTTGCACAGGATATCATTGTTAAGAATAACAGAAACCAGGTAAGTATGTCAAACATTCTCATCATAGACGACGAAAAAGCAATCCGCAAAACATTAGGAGAGATACTTTCTTACGAAGGGTATAAACTGGACGAGGCCGGCGATGGAGAGGATGCCCTGAAGCGATTCAAGGAAAAAGCATATGATGTCGTGCTGTGTGATATTAAGATGCCGAAAATGGACGGCATCGAGTTTCTCGAAAAAGCCCGCGAAGCCAATCCCGATGTGCCCATTATCATGATATCCGGCCATGGCACGATCGAAACGGCCGTGGAAGCCGTCAAGAAAGGCGCATACGATTATATCTCCAAGCCCCCCGATTTAAACCGCCTGCTTATCACCATCCGCAACGCGATGGATAAAACCTCGCTGGTAACCGAAACCAAGGTGCTCAAACGCAAGGTGAGCAGGACCCAGGAAATGATTGGCGAGTCGGGTCCCATCCGCAAGATAAAAGACACCATAGAAAAAGTAGCCCCCACCGAAGCAAGGGTGCTTGTAACCGGCGAAAACGGCGTTGGCAAGGAGCTGGTGGCCCGCTGGCTGCATGAAAAAAGCGCCCGCGCGGGCGGTCCGCTCGTGGAAGTTAACTGCGCCGCCATTCCCGGCGAGCTGATCGAAAGTGAATTGTTCGGGCATGAAAAAGGCTCGTTCACCTCTGCCATCAAACAACGCATCGGCAAGTTTGAGCAGGCCAGCGGCGGCACCCTGTTTCTCGACGAAATAGGCGATATGAGCCTCAGCGCCCAGGCCAAGGTGCTGCGCGCCCTGCAGGAAGGCAAGATAACCCGCGTGGGCGCCGATAAGGACATCAGCGTAGACGTGCGTGTCATAGCGGCTACCAATAAAGACCTGCTCAAAGAAGTGGAGGAAAAAGCCTTCCGCCTCGATTTATACCACCGCCTCAGCGTTATCCTTATTCATGTTCCCTCGCTCAATGAGCGCAAGGAGGACATTCCCCTGCTGGCCGACCGCTTTCTCGAAGATATCTGCACCGAATACGGTATCGCCAAAAAAGGCATCGACAAAGCCGCCCTCGAAGAGCTGAAAGAATATAACTGGACCGGCAATATCCGCGAGCTGCGCAACGTGGTAGAGCGGCTGGTGATACTGTCGGGCAAGAATATTATGAAAGAAGATGTGATGGCCAACGTGGTGCCCAGAAAATAACCCTGTCAATTCCTTTAGCGATTCCAGTATACACCTGCCATCCATTGGCCGGTTGCCGGTGGATAAATGCCGCCGGCTGGCTTCCCAACAGTAATTTTTTTTCGGCCTGCTGTAAGGATTGAACCCCTGCGGGCGACCAATAGTGGGCCAATCATTATCTTTAGCGGGATTTTGATTAGCTGGATTGAATCAGAATGGTATTTTTGCCCGGAATTAAAAATTCAAGTAAATGTCAAACGGTGAACTTTTAACAGTTATCTTAATTTCCTTGTTGATAGTCCTGCTGCCTGCCGCGGGCGCTTATGGCATGTTTAAAAAGGCGGGCGCACCTGCCTGGAAAGCGCTGGTGCCTTTTTACAATACTTATGTCATGCTGCAACTGGCCGAGCGCCCCAAATACTGGTTTTTCCTGCAGTTTATACCCGTAGTTGGCTGGTTTATCTCGCTGGGCATACTCATCGAATTCGTAAAAGTATTCGGCAAGTTTAGATTTTACCAGCATGCCCTTGCTGCTATCTTCGGCGTCGTTTACCTGCCTTATATCGGCTTCAACAAAAAAGACAAATACATCGGCGCCGCAGAAGCCCGCAAATACAAGAAATCGCCTACCCGCGAATGGGTAGACGCAGGCGTATTTGCCGTTGTGGCCGCCACACTTATCCGCACCTTTATATTCGAAGCCTATACCATTCCTACCAGCTCGATGGAAAAGACGCTGCTGGTAAACGATTTCTTATTTGTAAGCAAGCTCAGCTACGGTCCCCGTATCCCCAATACGCCGCTGGCCATGCCGTTTGTGCACCATACCATGCCCATTACCGGTTCCAAATCGTACGTGGAATGGATAAAGATTCCTTATACCCGCTGGTTTGCCAGCCCGGTAAAACGCAACGACGTGGTGGTGTTTAATTTCCCCGCAGGCGATACCCTCACCAAAGAATACGATTCCAAAGTACCTTATTATGATTTGGTGCGTGGCTACGGCCGCTCCTATGTATGGGATAACTATACCGTTACCACCCGGCCGGTGGACAAACGCGAGAACTATATCAAGCGTTGTACCGCCATTGCCGGCGACACCCTGGAGTTGAAAGAAGGTATCCTGTATGTGAACCATGCGCCGGCCTATGTATCGCCCAGCTCGGCTACTTTCTATAATGTTGTTACTGCCAACCGTATTCTCGACGAGGAAACGCTGCGCGCTGGCGGTATCAACCTCAATCAGGAAGACGAAACCCCCGATTTCCAGCCGCAACCGGGCACGGGGTATAAAATCAACCTCACGCTGGATGAAGTGGCGCTGCTTAAAAAAATACCCGGCGTTACCTCCGTTACCCGCGAAATCAGCAATACTATCGGAGACACTTATCCGCAGGACACCTCTTTTTTCAAATGGTCGGCCGATAATTTCGGGCCGCTCTGGATACCGGCCCAAAACGCTACCGTACAGCTTACCCCCGCCAATATAGCTCTGTACCGGCGCGCCATACGGGTATATGAAAACAATGAGTGGGAGGAAAAAGACGGCAAAGTATTCATCAACGGCAAGGAAGCCACCAGCTATACCTTTAAAATGAACTACTACTGGATGATGGGCGATAACCGCCATAAATCGCAGGACAGCCGCTACTGGGGCTTTGTACCCGAAGACCACGTGGTAGGCGAAGCCTGGCTTATCTGGATGAGCTGGGAACATGGCGTAAGGTGGCGCAGGTTGTTCAGGAGAATACATTAGGAAGCCGTAAATTGTGCTTATGACAACAGTGGATTATCAATTCTCCTACGAGGTATACCAATCAATAGATGAACTGAAGGAAGAGGATGCCTGGTTGCTGCGCGAAGCGCAGGATGTATCCCAACATGCGTATGCGCCCTATTCCAACTTCCAGGTGGGCGCTGTGGCCAAGCTCAAAAACGGGCAGATAGTGGCCGGCTCCAACCAGGAGAACGCCTCTTATCCCGCAGGCATTTGTGCCGAACGGGTGCTGTTGTCATCTGCCGCTTCGCTGTATCCCGGCATACCGGTGGAGTCCATCGCCATCAGCTATCGCAGCTCCGAAGTGGAGAGCGACCATCCCATCAGTCCCTGCGGCATCTGCCGCCAGAGCCTCCAGGAGTATGAGCAAAGAGTAAAATCATCTATACGATTGATACTGGGCGGCATGGAAGGAGACGTCATCATCATCCCCCGCGCCAATATGCTGCTTCCCCTTTCCTTTACAGGTGAAGATTTAAAATAGTCCTCACCCGCCAGAGGCGGGCGAGTGAGCAAAAACTTTAAAACAAGGTTTGCACCCCATAGGTATATTTCGCTTCCAGCTCCAGCAGCACTTTTTTGCGCCACAATCCTCCTCCATAGCCTACCAGCTCGTTGTTGGAACCGATAACGCGGTGACAGGGCACGATGATGGCAATCTTATTTTTTCCATTGGTGGAAGCTGCGGCCCGAATGGCTTTGGGATCGCCCAGGCGCTTCGATAAAGTAAGATAGGAAATGGTTTTGCCGTAAGGAATATTCAGCAGCTCGCCCCATACCCGCAGTTGGAAATCCGTTCCCTCCTGGTGTACTGGTATGTCAAACACCTTTCGACGGCCCTGGAAATATTCCACCAGCTCTTCCCTGCATTGCTGCAGGAGGGCCGGGGGAGAGGGATCGTCTTCGCGCAGCTCGTCCATTCCCTTGCAAAAATGCACTTCCGAAATACAGGTACCGGTGGCGCTGATACGTAAAACGCCGACGGGGGATGTATAAAACACAGAAATGGGAGAGGAGGACATAAGGTTATGTTGTTTTCGTATGGAAGCGATATTGCGTGAAACGTCATCCGATCTTCATGCCGTTGCCCACCCGCCGTTCGGGCTGCAATAAAATTACCTGTTTTTCTTCAGTATACACACCCAGCACCAGGCACTCGCTGAAAAAGTTGGCAACCTGTTTGCGTGGAAAATTTAATACGGCGATCACCTGCCTGCCTATCAAATCCTCTTTTTGATAAAGTGCCGTAATTTGTGCACACGATTGCCTGGTGCCGTGCCCGCCAAAATCGATTTTTAATTGCCACGAAGGCTTTCTCGCTTTTGGAAAATCACTAACTTCCGCTATCGTTCCGACCCTGATATCGATTTTTTCGAAATCTTCCCAGCTGATATCCATAGTAAACCTGTTTATTCAATATAAAACTAAATAAAAATGAAACGTACAGCAACGGCCGTTTGGAATGGCTCCGGTAAAGAAGGAAAAGGTAACCTTACCACCCAAAGCACCACGCTTAATAAAACACAATACTCCTTTAGCTCAAGATTTGAAAATGGTGTAGGCACCAATCCCGAAGAGCTGATTGCCGCTGCGCATGCGGGCTGCTTTACCATGAAACTGACCTTTGACCTGGGCGCGGCTGGTTTTACGCCCGACAGCCTGGAAACGACGGCTGAAGTAACGCTGGACAACGGCACCATCACCACTTCCAGGCTGACACTCAAAGCCAAAGTACCCGGCATCAGCAAGGAGAAATTTGACGAGGTAGCCGCAGGCGCCAAAGCCAACTGCCCGGTAAGCAAAGTATTGAATGCCGAAATAAGCCTCGACGCAACACTCCTCTAACCCTCTATTTATAACAACGATCAATGCCTTACAGCTATGAATAAAAAAAACTCAAAAGGCTATTCGAGAAAAAAGTTTATCCGCGACGCTTCGATAGCCGGCGCCGGTTTTTTTATCGTGCCCCGCCATGTGCTGGGCCGGGGATTTATTGCTCCCAGCGATAAGCTGAACATCGCCGGTATCGGGGTAGGAGGCAAGGGTAAAAGCGATTTGACCGAATTTGCCAAAAGTCCCAACGTAAACATCGTGGCGTTGTGCGATGTGGACGACCGCCAGGCGGTTGATTCCCGCAAAAACTTTCCCAACGCGAAATACTACAAGGATTTCAGGGAAATGCTGGACAAGGAGCGTAAAAACATCGATGCCTGCTCCATTTCCACGCCCGACAACACACATGCCGTGGCTACCATGGCCGCCATGCAGCTGGGCAAGCATGTATACACGCAGAAACCGCTTACGCATGATATTTACGAAGCCAGGATGATGAGCGAAGGCGCCAAACGCTATAAAGTAGTCACCCAAATGGGCAACCAGGGCGGCTCCGGCGATGGTGTCCGGAAGGGCAAGGAAATGGTGGAAGCCGGCCTTATCGGCGACGTGCATACCGCCTATGCCTGGACCAACCGCCCCGTATGGCCCCAGGGCCTGCCTACGCCCACGGGACAGTACCCCGTGCCGGCGGAGCTGGACTGGAACCTCTGGCTGGGACCTGCCAAAGAAATGGACTACAACCCCGCCTATGTGCCGTTTAACTGGCGTGGCTGGTGGGCTTTCGGTACCGGTGCGCTGGGTGATATGGCCTGCCATATTATGGACCCCATCTACCGGATACTGCCGATACTGTACCCCGAATCGGTGGAATGCAGCGTAAGCAGTCATTATGAGAAGATGTGGGGCGAAGCCAGCTATCCCGACAGCTGTCCGCCCTCGTCCATCATTCACCTGAGCTACCCGCGCAATGACGGCAAGGGTACCATTAAGGTGACCTGGATGGACGGTGGCCTGCTACCCGAGCGCCCCGACGAGCTGCTGGCCGAAGAAGCCATGGGCAATGGCGATGGCGGCGTATTGTTCGTGGGCACAAAGGGCAAGCTGTTGTTCGACTGCTATGGCGGCAATCCGCGTTTGCTGCCCACAAAACTGATGAAAGAGACAAAGCTGCCCGAGCCCTCGCTGGTCCGCGTGCCGGAAGGGCATTACCTGCAATGGGTGAATGCCTGCCTGGCCGGCTACGGAAAGGGCATCACCAGCTCACCGTTCGAATATGCCGGTCCTTTTACAGAAAGCATCCTAATGGGCAACCTGGCCCTGCGCAGCTATATGACGACCGGTGCAGGCGGAAAGGGCCATCCCGGCCGTAAAAAGCTGCTATGGGACGCCAAAAACATGCGTATCACCAACTTTGAGGAAGCCAACCAGTATGTGAAGCGGGAGTACCGTGAGGGATATAAATTGTGACGCTAATGTTCGCTAATTGGAGCGAATGAACGCGAATGCTGAAAGCGGTAAAATGAAAAAGGATGTCATCTTTCGAATGCTTCGATAGCCGAAAGATGACATCCTTTTTTATTCGCGCCTATTCGCTCCAATTAGCGAACATTAGCGTTTACGCTTAACTTAAGTAGCTGCGAATAAACCACGCAGTTTGTTCGTGTATTTTGAGCAGGCCCGTTACAAAATCGGCGGAGCCGGCATCTTTGTAATCATCGGTAAACTCGGTAATGTTCTTCCGCAGGTGGCGTGCTATGCTTTCGTGGTCGTCCAGCAGGTTCCTGAGCTGTACCTTATGGTCGGATGTATAGCCGTCTTCACCAAGGCGGGTAAGCTGTACAAAATCCTTCAGCTGGCCTTCTGCAAAATGGCCGAGCTGGCGTATACGTTCTGCCACGGAGTCCATCACCTCATCCAGTTGTTCATACTGGGCTTCGTACAGTTTGTGCAGCTCCATAAAGCTGGTACCCACTACATTCCAGTGATAGTTGCGGGTCTTTGTATATAATACAAATTCGTCGGCCAGGAGCTTTTGCAATTCTGCAGACACCGCCTGCAGGTTTTTGTCGGAAATCCCAATGTTTACTTTCATTTTTTATTAATTTGCTGGTTAAGGTCAAATGGAACCTCACGGTTTCATTATGAATAAGTTTGTGTTTTAAAGGTACAAACAAGCAAATACTTCAAAAAGTTTATCAATGGTACAAAACATGGGGGGGCCTGTCGTGGGAAACCTTATAGGTTTTTAGCAGTTATTCGTTGATGGAGTCAGACAGTATCAGCAGCTCCTGCTGCTTGTAGCGGTTCTTGTCGTCGTCGAAGCAGCGGGCAAATTCATCCAGCAGGAATTGGATGATGCGCTTTTTGCTCATGGGTTTGAAGTAGGAGGCCGTGGGTGGCACGGAGATGCGTTTGAAATAACTCTCCACATCTTTGTGTGTAAACACATGCCCGGTCATGGGATCGATATAAAACTGGATCTTATGGGCAGGGTTAGAGGGCAGCTGCCAGTTATAGTCCACATCAAAATACGCCAGGATAAACTGCCGGGGGATATTGATAGCGCGGATGGGCACATCGAGCAGCTCGGCCAGTATGAGGTATACGATGCCATTGGCGATGGCATTGCCCCGTTTTGTATCCAGCACCTTATTGATAAGAAACTCGTTGGGTTCGCTGTAATTGATTTCGGTGCCTTTGAAATTGTAATAGTTATAGAGGATGGTGGTGATAACGTTGGTTTGCTCCAGGGCCGTCAGGTAGCTGTTCAGCTCCAGCCAGATATTACGGCGCATCTTTTCTACTTCGGCATAGAGACTGGTGGTAACGAGATCCGGAAACTGATATTTGGCCACCAGCAGCGCGCCGTACAGCAGGTCCTGTTCGGGCTGGGCCTTCCAGTGGTTGAACTCCTCGGTAAGATCACGGTAATGCAGGCGGTGGATAAGCAGCTCGATACGCTCCTGTACGGGCTCCAGCGGGGTGTTCTCCCAAAGATTCTCCAGGTTGGGTATGATGCCTTTGCCAAACGACACGATGCGCTCGCAAACCGTGGAGAATACTTCTTCATCCGGGTCGTCGATCAGGTGGAATAATGCTGATATTTCTCTTGTTTCTTCCATGCCACCAGCGATAAACAGGTGTTCCGGCGCCTGTTGTTACTACTAAGACGCCCGGACCCTTAAATTATTGTTATCGAATTGCAAATAAATATCGTCTCATAAAATCATACCAGCTAATGATACTTATCCACAGGCTGTTGGTAGAGGGGGGAAGCTTACATTATGATTTTTTCTTCCGTGGCACTTTCTTGGGTGGGTTGGCCTTCAGCTCCTCGATGATGGCTTTCACCTCTTCGATGGTTAAATCGGCCACTCTTTCCTGCTGCTCTTTGCTGAGTTTGTAATTGCGCAAACCCTGCTTGATATAAGGGCCGTAGGGGCCACGCAGCAATTGTATCTTTTCTTTTTCAAATACCTTGATGGTGCGTTGTTCCTTCGCCGCCCTTTTTTCAACGACGATGGGAGCGGCCTCTTCGAGACCGATGGTATAAGGATCGAATTCCTTGCCAAGAGAATAAAACTTGCCGTCGTGGGCGATATAAGGACCAAAACGGCCGATGCTGACCGTCACTTCTTTTTCTTCAAACTGGCCGAGGGCGCGGGGCATTTTAAACAGCTCCATGGCCTCGTCGTAGGTAATGGTTTCGATGCTCTGGGTATTCTTTACCTTGGCAAAACGGGGTTTTTCTTCATCACTTACATCCCCAATTTGTACCATGGGACCATAGCGGCCCATGCGTGCCACCACCTTTTTGCCGCTGGCAGGGTCAACGCCCAGCTCGCGTTCTCCTTTTATGCGTTCGGCATTCTCGATGGTATTTTTCACGTCCTCTTTAAAGGGCAGGTAAAAATCATCGATCATGGTGCTCCACTTAATCTTACCGGCAGCCACCTCATCGAATTCGTTTTCGATGCGGGCGGTAAAACCATAGTCCATGATATCGTCAAAATGCTGTTTAAGGAAATCCGTTACCACGAGGCCCAAATCGGTAGGGAAGAGCTTGGACTTTTCCGCGCCCGTTGTTTCCTGCTCGGTTACTTTGGAAATGGAATTATCCTTCAGCTTCAGTATCCTGAAATCGCGCTTTACACCTTCTTTATCCCTTTTTTCCACGTAGCCTCTTTTGAGGATGGTGGATATCGTGGGCGCATAGGTGGAGGGACGGCCGATGCCCAGCTCTTCCAGCTTTTTAACCAGCGAAGCTTCGGTATAGCGCGGCAGGGGACGACTATAGCGCTCGGTGGCTTTCATTTCTTTGAGCGGCAGCTGCTGGCCCACTGTAAGCGGCGGCAGCATACCTTCTTCATCCTGTTCTTCTTCTGTAATATCCTCATCATCGCGGTCTTCGCGGTATACTTTTAAAAACCCGTCAAACTTCAATACTTCGCCGCTGGCGCTTAACTCTTCCTTATTAGTGGAGATCTGAATTTTTGCGATGGTCTTTTCCAGTTCCGCATCGGCCATCTGGCTGGCCATGGTGCGCTTCCAAACCAGGTCGTACAGCCTGCGCAGATCGGAATCATCTACCGTTATATTTTCCATATAGGTAGGACGGATGGCTTCATGCGCTTCCTGCGCGTTCTCGTTCTTGTTCTTGTATTTGCGCGACTGGTAGTACCTGTTGCCGAACTGGTTGCCAACCTGGTTTTTGATATCGTCCATGGCCGTTTCGCTCAGGTTGACGCTGTCGGTACGCATGTACGTTATCTTACCGCTTTCGTACAGCTTCTGTGCGAGCAGCATGGTGCGGTTCACCGAATAACCCAGCTTACGCGAGGCTTCCTGCTGCAGGGTAGAAGTGGTAAAAGGCGCTGCCGGCGATTTCTTGCCCGGCTTTACCTGTATGTCGGCTACCTTATAGTCGGCGTTGACGCAGCTTTTCAGGAAAGCTTCGGCATCTTCGGTGCTGCTGTATTTTTTTCCTTCGGCGCCAAAGCTCACCGTTTTGCCGCTGATGTCTTTGGCGGTAAACTGTGCGTCTATCTTAAAGGTGCTTACGGGTGTAAAGGCATTGATTTCACGTTCGCGCTCTGCAATGATCCGAACGGCCACGCTTTGCACACGGCCGGCGCTGAGGTTGTTGCGCATGCTCATTTTACGCCATAATACGGGACTGAGCTCAAAACCCACGATGCGGTCAAGTATACGGCGCGCCTGCTGCGCATCCACCAGGTTCATATTAACCGTGCGCGGATTCTGTACCGCCTTCTGGATAGCAGGTTTGGTGATTTCATGAAAAACGATGCGCTTGGTCACCTTCGGATCAAGGCCCAGCACCTCGCACAGGTGCCAGCTGATGGCTTCCCCTTCACGGTCCTCATCCGTTGCGAGCCATACTTCACCCGATTTTTTGGCGGTGCTTTTAAGCTCCTTTACCACTTTTTCCTTGTCCTCGGGTACTTTATAAGTAGGTTTATAGTGATTATTAACGTCAATACCCATGTTGTCTTTTTCAAGATCACGGATATGGCCGTAACAGCTTTTTACCTCAAAATCTTCGCCCAGGATTTTCTCTATCGTCTTGGCTTTCGCCGGCGACTCCACAATCAATAAATTCTTCGCCATACTTCAATTATACTGGTTTAAACAGGCCTTGTTGGCGTGCAAGTTTAGTGTATAAGAATGAAAACAACAAATTGATGCGGGCTGTTCACCGCCGGCGGATGCCATAATGTCGGACATTTTAGTTCCTTATTTGCGTGAACTGGCTTAATTTGTCATTAAATTATCCCCATGCGTACTTCCCTGCAAAAAGGTGAAAAGATATTGCTTGTTACCCGTACCAGCCCCATTTCACTGGCCTGGCCGCTGCTGCTGGCCCTGGTGGCGCTGGTAGCCGCCTGGTTTATTATTGCCAGGGCGGAGTCGGTAACCTGGGGACTGGCCGTAGCAGGCATAGGAATAGTTATTTTTTTATATAAATATTTTTTGTGGAAGGTCAATATCTGGGTGGTGACCAGTTTTCGCGTTATCGACGAGGCCGGGCTGTTCAGTCATTATGCCAAGGAAAGTCCGCTGGATAAGATCAATAATGTATCATATGACCAGAGTATCTGGGGGCGCCTGCTCAACTTCGGGCACGTGGAAATACAAACCGCCGCCGAAGTGGGCGCTACCGATTATTATAATGTAGACCATCCCAGGCGATTGAAAGACGCCATTACACTGGCGCAGTCCGAATACAAGAACTTCCAGTTTAGCAACCAGGCGATACAAATGGCTGATGCCCTTCGTCCGGCCCAAAGCAACCATACAGCAGGACAGCACAGCATTGCGTCCGAACTGGAAAAATTGTTTGATTTACGGCAAAAAGGAATTCTTTCCGAAGAGGAATACAATAAGGCAAAAAACAAATTGCTGCAATAGTGTCGCTTACTCTTTTTTTGACTTTGTGGGTTTTTTGAGTGGCTGTTTCGGTACGAACATTTTACCTGTTGTTGTACCACAGGCAGGTGCTTTGTCAACTGGTTTCTGCACGGTCGTATTCAACACCACAAAGCTCGTATCGCCCAGTATGACCGGTACCGTGTCAACGGCCTGCCGTGCTGCGGGCGCCAAAGGTTCACCCATGGTAGCAGTTTTGCCCAAAACACGGTCATCAGAGCAGCCGGTCATAAGGCTGCCGAATGCAATGAATAAGACCGCCAGGAATTTTTTCCAGTAAGGAACCGCGGATGAAAGCAGTTGGGGTAAATCTATTGCAGGAGGGATAAGCTGCGTATTATTAAAACGCCCACAGGTCTTTTGTGCCCGGTGTGCCAGGAAGTATTGGGTTACTTCCTCATCCGTTTTTCCTGTAAAATCAACGACGGTTTTGGCGCAGGCATTGCAAAAAGCGCCTTTTTCATTGGGAAGCATTGCGTCCCAGTTTTCATGACAAGGTTTGGGAATGGATATCAGCAGCATATTTTTACATATAGGATGCCCGGCTGCGCGCAATTACATACGGAAACCCTGTTTAATTAGCGGCCGGTTTCTTCTTTGCCGCCGGCTTCTTTTCCTCTGCGGCTTTCTTTTTGGCGTTCTCGATGTTTTTTTCCGACTGCTCCATCAGTTTCTGCTCATCAACATTGCCATTGACGTCCTTGATGGTGGCTTCCTGGGGCGCCTGGTTGTCTTTCAGCTTGAAGTTAAACACCTTGTCCACATGCACCCATTGGCCGTCCCCCCATTTAAAACCCTCAAAATCGCCATCGGGTATATAGGTCTCTTTGCGGTTGGGCTCATCCGTTTCAGATATCAGGTGATCGTAAATGATCATATCCTTTTCTGCATTGTAGTTAAACTGTGTGTGGGCCTCCTTTTTATACTCCAGCTGGAAGCGGTTGAGCGCGGGTTTTGCCTTGCCGGTATCTTCCTTAAAGCTGATCACGGAGCCGCCAAATACGGGCTCGCCGGTAGTACCATCAAAATGCATGACCTCCATCCATTTGCGGTTGCTGGAAGAAGTAAAGTCGTCAAAACCCAATAATGTATAATATTTGGTGCCGTTGTACTCCTTTTGGATGATGCGATAATACAACGCGCCGATCCAGTTCTTGCGGGTACGCAGCGAATCGACCGGTTTGGAAGTAAACATAGAGGCGTCAAACAACGACAACAATTTCAACGAGCCGTCGGGCGTATGCATTTGTATGGCGCCTTTCTGGAAATACATGTAATCGTCTTTCTTGAGCTGCCAGGTAAAGATGCGGAAGCTGCTGTCGTCGGGATAAAGGACAGACACGGTCTGCAGCGAGTCGAACGGGTAGTAAAACGAGTTCTTTGTCACCAGCGCCCGCACGAATATTTTTACAAACTGGCTGTCGGATAAGAAACGCTTGCCCGCGGTTTCCGCATTGATCATGCTGTCGGCATATATTTTCAGCGAGTCTTCCTTTTTAGCCAGCAGCTTACGGTCGGCCAGGCTGAACCGCTTGTTGGTTTGCGCGCCGGCTGTAAACAGCGACAGGCATGCCAGTATCGTATATAAAAGATGCGCCAGTTTATTCATGAGATATATTAATAATACAAAATTAAGGCCGGGTTAGGTAATCCCCGGTCCCTCTGAAACGAAAAGAAAGCGGATAAATTTTATTGTTCCGCCAACGCTTCGGCAAAATTTAACAAGCCTTTAAAGGCCAAATCGATGGCAGGGTGGGGCAGTGGCTGGTGGGGATGGGTGGTTTGTATATACACGGTGTGCATACCCGCATTGCGGCCAAACATCATATCACTCAGCTTATTACCCACCATAACCGATTTGGAGAAATCGATGCCGGGAAAGTCTTCTTTTGCCCTCAGGGCCATGCCCGGCTGGGGTTTGCGGTCGGGGTGGTTATTGTCCATCGAAGTACAATAATATATAGCGTCGATGCGCCCTCCGGCAGCCTCCACGCCCTTGAGCATATGGTTGTGGATGTCCATCAGGTCCAGCTCCGTCATCAGCTCCTTGCCTACGCCACGCTGGTTGGTCACCAGTATCACATCGCCAAAACGCTGACCCAGCAGGTCCAGGGCCCGGTGAACTCCCTCGTAAACAACAAACTCCTGTGGGTTATAAATATAATCTCCTTCTTTCTCCAGGTTGATAACGCCATCGCGATCGAGGAACAGGGTCCAGGTTTTGTCGATGGTTTTCAAATCAAGCATATATAATGGGTTGTATGAACTTATGGCTACACCGGCAACAGCTCCTGCTGCGCCCGCTCATAATCGGCGGGAATACCGATATCGATAAAATACGCGTCCTGCACAATGCCGTACACTGCCCGCTTATTCTGCGGCCCGTTAAGCGATTGCTCCAGGTAATCTTTTTCAAACGAAAACCGCTCCGGCAGGCCGGCGGCCAGCAGGCGTGCGGTGTTCACTACATACACGCCTCCGTTGATAAGTCCCTCCCGGTAAAACTGCTTTTCTTTAAAATCGCTCACACTGCCGTCCTCACGAAGGCTTACCACCCCATAGCGATCAAAATCACGCATGGGTTTGAGCGCCAGCGTACAGGCCGCATCGTGCGATGCATGAAACCGGCCCATCTGCGCGGGGCTTACCTTAAACATGGTATCACCGTTCAGCACCAATACGTTTTCCTCCGTTGCCGCCTGGCAGGCCGCCTGTATGGCGCCGCCCGTGCCCAGCGGTGCTGCCTCTACCACATAGCTAAAAGCCAACTCCGGCAGATGACCGGCCCTGGCATATTGGGTATGGAGGTATTGCTCGATAACTTCATGCTTATACCCGAGCGAGAAAATGAATTTGCCGATACCCTGCGCCACATAATAATCGATTACATACGCGATAAACGGCTTCCCGTTGACCGGCGCCATGCATTTGGGCAAATCGGGAACGGCGCTGCGAAGACGGGTGCCCAGTCCCCCGGCAAGTATGATGGCTTCCCGCAGGCTCATTGAGCGAAATACTGTTCTTCCGCCAGCTGGCAAATAATATGTCCTATCATGATATGGCTTTCCTGTATGCGTGGGGTGTTTTTGGAAGGCACGTTAAACAGGTAGTCGCTCAATCTTTTCATTTTGCCTCCATCCTCGCCGGTAAAGCCAACGGTGATAACGCCTTTTTCACGGGCGGTTTCAAATGCTTTTACAATATTGCCCGAATTGCCGGAGGTAGACAGGCCAAACAGCACATCGCCTTTATGGGCAATGCCTTTTACGAGCCGCGAATAAATGACATCGTAGCTGTAATCGTTGGCGACTGCGGTGAGGTACGAGGTATTGCAGTGCAGGGCTTCGGCCGGCAGGGCATCCCTGTCGAGGTAAAAGCGTCCGCTGAACTCGGCTGCCAGGTGCTGTGCATCGGCGGCGCTGCCGCCATTGCCGCAAAAATAAAGGCGGTTGCCGTTGCGCAGGGCTGCTACGGTAGCCTCGATGGTTTTTTCAATGGCATCCACGAGCCGGCTGTCGTCGAGCACCTTATTCTTAACGGATACTGATTCTTTGATAATGTCTGTAATCTTGCTCATAGGTATTTTTTTTAAGCTGCAAGCTCATAGCTTATTCTGTAATGGTCCATGTGGTCAGCCCATGCTCTGTAAAGCGGTAAGGCTGGCAATAGCCACCAAATGGTTTTAATGCATCCTGAACTTTGTATTTGCTGATATCGGGGCAGTAAAAAGTCATAAAGCCGCCGCCGCCGGCGCCGGATATCTTTCCGCCGGTAGCGCCTGCTTTTTTGGCGCAGGCATAGATGTCTTCCATCAGGCTATTGGTGATGCCCTCGGCCATCTGGCGTTTTTGCCGGAATCCGAAATCGAGTATCTCGCCCACCTGGTGCAGCCTGCCTTTAAGCAAAGCCTCTTTCATCATCTGTGCCTGCTGCTTCAGCTGGTGGGTGGCCTCGATGGATTTTGACTGCTTGTCCTCTACGTTCTTACTTTGCTTTTCGATGATATGCGCCGATTCGCGGCTGGTAGCCGTATAATACAACAGCAAATTGTTTTCCAGTTCAAACAAGTATTGCTGCTTGATACGGAGGGGATTGACAATCACCTTGTCTTTTTCGTAAAATTCCATGTAATTGACCCCGCCGAAAGTAGCCGCATACTGATCCTGCCGGCCGCCAGCCATCAGCAAATCTTTTCTTTCTATTTCATAGGCCAGGTGAGCAATATCATATTCGCCCAGCGGCAGGCGAAACATTTCGGCAAAAGCGCCGAGTATAGCCACCACCAGGGTGGATGAAGTGCCCAGGCCGCTGCCCGCGGGAGCGTCTACAAAAGTACTGAGGCGAAAGCCGGTGGGGGGCAGGCCGAAATCGCGCTGTACGCGATTGTATACGCCTTTTAATAAATTGAGCTGACCGTCGATGGGTAGCTGCGGGGCCCAGTCATAGCGTTCTTCTTCCCTGCGGTCAAGGGCCTGTAGCAGGATGGTATTTTCCTGCAGCGGCTCAATGTTGGCATAGGCATAAAGGCTTACCGTGGCATTGAGAATGGCGCCGCCATACATATCGCAATAGGGGCTTACATCAGTGCCGCCGCCGGCCAGGCCAATACGCAGGGGAGCTTTACTTCGGTAGATCATACGTCCTTATTCTGTGGGAGCCGATTCAACAAGGGCGTTTACCAGCGCCTCCCATGAATACTTCTTTTTTTCTTCGCGAAGATGCGGAATAAAATACTGTTCGCCTAATTCAAAATACCGCTCTATGGCTGCTGCCAGCGAGGCGGGTTCAGGCCCGGCGACCAGCCCGGCTTTTTCGTGCGGCACATAGTCGGGCAGGGCGCCCACATTGGTGACTATCATCGGCTTTTCGAAATGATAGGCGAGGGGGGTGACGCCGCTCTGGGTGGCATTGCGATAGGGCTGTACCACGAGGTCGGATGCACAGAAATAATCGCGTACCTCGTTGTTGGGGATAAAACCGGTTTTGAGTATCAGCATATCCCTGATGCCGGCTTCGTCTATCTGCTGCTGGTAGCCTTTTTCCTCTTCATAAAACTCGCCGGCTACCATCAGCTTCAGGTCCTGCAGCGGTGTTCCTGCTATCCGTTGTTTTAACAGGCGAAGGGCGTTGAACAGGATATCGAGCCCCTTGTATTTGCGGATAAAGCCAAAGAACAGCATAACCGGCTGTTCATCGGGGATGCCTAACCGCCTGCGCGCTTCGGCCCTGGAAATGCTTTCACCGAAATTATCATACAGGGGATGCAATACACGCCGGGCGGGCATACCTGGCGCCATCATTTGCAAATCCTGCAGCACCTTTTCGCTCATGGCTACGCAGGCGTCCACGGAGCCGAGGAAGTAGCGCGTAAAGGGTTTATCACCGGGACGTTTTTCGTGCGGCAGTATATTATCGGTAATGGCCACTACCCGGGTATGACCGTTCTTGCGCGCGATGCGCAGTATCGATCCGAGTGCAGGACCCATCAGCGGCAGCCAGTAGCGGACTACGATGATATCGGGTTTCAGCGCTTTCAGCTCGCGGCCTACGGTAAGCCAGGTGAGGGGATTGACAGAATTTATTTTTGAAACGATCTTTACATGCGTGGGAGCGGGCTCGTCGGAATATTGCGTGGTGCCGGGAAACATAAACCCCGGGTATTGCAATGAAAAACTGTAAATGGTAGCGCCATAGCTCTGGTCCTGGAATGCTTTGGCCAGCCTTTCATCAAAAGTAGCCAGGCCGCCGCGCAGGGGATGGGCCGGCCCCAGTATGACAACGTTTTTACTCATTCAGCCCCAGCTTTGTTTCTACCAGGTAATGGTTGCGCCCGGAAGAGGACCTCGATATCATTTCACCGATAAAACCCGCCAGGAACATCTGCGAGCCTATGACCATGGCCGTGAGCGCGATAAAAAACGGGGGGCGGTTGCTCAGGCCCACCTCGGGATTCACAAACAATCGCCCGATGACCAGGTATACAGTCAGCGCAAGACCGGCGAGGAAGAATACCGTTCCCCAGCGGCCGAAGAAATGCATGGGGCTTTTGCCGTATTTGCCCACGAACATAATGGAGGCAAGGTCCAGCGGCCCGTTGATAAAGCGGCTGAGCCCGAATTTGGTATTACCGTATTTGCGGGCGCGGTGCTCTACCACCTTTTCGCCAATCCGCTTGAAGCCCGCCCATTTGGCCAGCACGGGTATATAGCGGTGCATTTCGCCATACACTTCGATGCTTTTTACCACGTTGCGGCGGTATGATTTGAGTCCGCAGTTAAAATCGTGCAGCCTGATACCCGACATGCCGCGGGTCATGGCATTATAAAATTTGGAAGGGATATTTTTGGTAACGGTATTATCGAAGCGCTTTTTCTTCCAGCCACTCACCAAATCGTATTTATCCTCTATAATCATGCGGCGCAATTCGGGTATCTCGTCGGGCGAGTCCTGCATATCGGCGTCCATGGTAATGATCACATCTCCCTTGGCGGCTTTGAAGCCTTCATTGAGACCGGCCGACTTGCCATAGTTGCGCTGGAATTTGACGCCTTTTATATGATGGTTGACGGCGCGCAGGCTGGTAATAACCTCCCAGGAGCTATCCGTGCTGCCATCGTCGATAAAGATGATCTCGTAAGTGAAATCGTTTTCCTGCATCACCCGTTCTATCCAGGCGGTCAGCTCGGGCAGCGATTCGGCTTCGTCCAGCAGCGGTATTACGATAGAAAGATCCATTTCGGGGACGCTTTTTTTTAAAGGGTTGAAATTACGGTTTCTTTTTGGCGAAGGCGGCACCGATAAGCGAGCCCACGAGACCGGTAATCACCGTTGCAAAGATAGCCCCGCCCACGTCGACTATCCAGGCTTTTTTGACATTCGCTTCCGCTGCCCGCCGGGCTTCCTGCTCCAGCATATTACCTTGTTGTACAAGGGCTTTTACGGCTTCGTCCACCTCCGCAGGCGTACGCGGAAAGACGTACTGTACAATGACAAACGTATAGATGGCCATCAAAAAGGTGACCACCGCCGTGGTTTTAAAGCCATGCGCAAAAATTTCTCCCTGCGCCATTGTTCCGCCGGTCTGCCGGCCAAACATGAAGCAGGAAAGGATAATACCCGCCAGCAGCAAAATGGTAGGCAGTAGCTGAACAATGAGGGGCAGCGAAACGCCGCCGTGCCTGCGCACAAAAAAGTTCAGCAGCATCAGCACCACTGCTATAATAACACCTTTTATGATATGGGAAGTAACGGTTTTTTGTTCCATAATATAATTTACCAGGGTCTGGTTTACCCGTTCAATACGATACGATCCCCGTTAATAATGCCCAGTGCCTTGCCTGTCAGCTGCTGGTCTATAAAGGGGGAATTGCGTGATTTAGATTTTACCTGTTCTTTTGTGTACCTGTACGTGGCGCCCGGCTGGAAAAGCGTGAGCATCGCCTTTGCATTTTCTGTAATGACGGGTGTTTCCAGCCCGAATATTTTGCGGGTATTAAGGCTCAGCAGCTCCACCCAGCGGTCTTCGCTTACCTGGGGCAGGGTGGTTTTGAGCACCCCGTAGCAGGTTTCCAGCCCTATCATACCGTTTTTGGCGTATTCAAACTCGCAGGTCTTGCTGTCCCAATCGCGCGGCAGGTGATGGGTGGCGATGCAATCTACCGTACCATCGGCTACTGCTTCGCGCAGGGCATCGCGGTCTTTTTTGGTGCGCAGGGGAGGGTTTACCTTCAGGTTGGTATCATACCCTGCCAGGTCCTCGTCGCAAAAAGCGAGGTGGAAGGGGGTGACGGAACAGGTTACGTCCAGGCCGCTGTCTTTGGCCCGACGGATATATTCCAGCGATTTGGGTGAGCTGATACCGGTAAAATGCAGCCGGGAGCCGGCGTAGCGTACCAGCTTGATATCGCGGGCCACTACCAGCTCTTCCGCCATCATCGGCTTGCCGGGAAGGCCCAGGCGCGTGGATACGATGCCCTCGTTCATCAGCCCATGGGGGGCGATGGTTTTATCGTCGGGCAGCTGGATGATAACGGCGTTGACGGCTTTTACATATTGCAGGGCCTTGAGCAGCAGGCCGGCCGACTGAATGGAATTCAGCCCGTCGCCAAAGGCTGCTGCGCCGCTGGCATGCATATCATACATTTCGGCCAGCTCCTTTCCTTCGATATGGCGGGTAACGGCCCCGATGGGCAGTAGCTGTACCGGCAGGTATTTAGACTGCTGCACCACGTATTCTATCAGCGATTTGGTATCCAGTACCGGTTTGGTATCGGGCGTGACCATAACGGTGGTATAGCCGCCTGCGGCAGCTGCGGCGGCGCCGGTTTGCAGGGTTTCCCGGTATTCGTATCCCGGGTCACAGAAATGGGCAAAGGGATCGGCCCAGCCGGGGGATATGTACAGGTTGTCCTGCTGCACCGTCTGGTCGGCCTTGTCATTAATACTGTCTGCTATCTGCCTGATAATGCCGTCCGCAATAAAAATATCTTTCCTGGTATGCTGGTAAGGCGAGGCTGGATCGGTAATATGAACCTGTTTTAGTAGAACCTTCATTGCAAATGAGTTGTGCGAAGATAACAGTTGTTTATTGAATTTTTAAAATTGAAATAAAGCCTTACATTTGCAACCCCAAACGTCCGGATGGTAACATCGGGGCGGGTAGAAAGTTCGGGACGTAGCGCAGCCCGGTAGCGCACTTGCATGGGGTGCAAGGGGTCGCAAGTTCGAATCTTGTCGTCCCGACAGCTTTAAAGGTCGTTCTCAGCAATGAGGCGGCCTTTTTGCATTAGTGATTATGTATAAATTATTGGCGCAGCCCGGTAGCGCATCCCGCCTGCGGTGGGAGAGTCGCAAGTTCGAATCTTGTTCTCCCGACACACAAAAAACAGATGGCCATCATCGTTAAACATCTTATGTCGTTTAATCTATTCCCCTTTTCGGAACTGTAAAGAGTGGTAAAATGTTGGAACGTCATTCGTCCAATTTCTTAAAATAGAATGATGGCAATGATTTCAATCCTGGGTGCTAAGGCTTTTCCTTATCGCGTAAACGCTATTCCTTTTTACATAAACTGCTGGTCTTATGATGCCACTACTTTTGCGGCAAATAACTAATAGAGATGAGAGCTTCCCTGTTTACCCTGCTGTATTGCCTGCTGTTCGCAGCATGTTTATATGCCAATAACGAAGATGGAAAAGGAATGATAACCGGTAAAGTGACTACCAGTGACGGCCATGCCGCTGAAGCTGTTAGCATCACCATACAGGGCACTGGCAAGGGCGCATTGACCGATAAGGACGGCCATTACGAAATACGAAACATGAAGCCAGGTACCTACCGGTTAACCGCCTCTCTCGTAGGGCTTGAAAAACAGGAACAAACCGTTGAGCTGAAAGCCGGCGAAAAAGCAGTCGTCAATTTCATACTGAAGGAAAACGCTGCGCAGCTAAGCGAGGTGGTTATCTCCGGCAGGAATACCAATAAGGTCAACAACAGCGTGGCCAAAATGCCACTGAAGAAACTGGAGAACCCACAGGTATACAGTACGGTGAGCGCAGAAATCTTAAAACAGCAGGGTATTACCAATTTCGATGATGCCATGCGCAATGTTCCGGGTATTTCCCGTACCTGGGAATCCACCGGTCGCAGCGGTGATGGCGCTTCCTATTTTGCCCTGAGAGGCTTTGAGGCGCAGCCTTCTCTTTACAATGGATTGCCCGGCTTCACTAATGGCGACCTTGACCCTGCGGATATTGAGGAGATACAGGTGCTCAAAGGTCCGTCCGGAACCCTTTTCGGTGCCAATTTTGTAGGATATGGCGGCATCATTAATGTAGTTACTAAAAAGCCTTACTTCAGCACCGGCGGCGAGATTACCTACAATGCCGGCAGCTTTGGCCTTAACAGGCTATCGGCAGATATAAATACCCCGCTCAGCAAAACAGAAAAAATAGCCCTGCGGATCAATACAGCCTATAGCACTGAAAACAGCTTCCAGGATGCCGGGTATAAAAAAACATTCTTTTTTGCACCCTCGTTGGTGTACGAGGTAAACGACCGCCTCACTTTTAACTTCATGACAGAGATACTGCAGGAAGATCGTGCGGTAGCGCCGGTTTTCTTCAACACAGATCGTGTTGCCCGGCTCGACTTTAAAAACATAAAAGAGCTGAACCTGGATACTTACCAGTCGTTCACCAGCAATGACCTGTCCATAAAAAACCCGCGCTACAGTATGCAGGGGCAAATGCAGTATAAAATATCCGATAGATGGACTTCACAAACCGCCATTTCCAGGGGCTCTGCACAGTCAAAAGGGTATTATGGTTATATTTATGGCAATACCGGCAATGAATTTCAACAGGAAATTCATAAAGAAAACCAAACCAGCAATACCACCGATATACAGCAAAACTTCAACGGCGATTTTAAGATCGGCGGTCTGAGAAATCGTTTACTGGCAGGACTGGACTACTTTACCCGGAATGTAATCGACAATGGCACCGGCTATGCTTTTATGCGCTACGTTACACCACAGGGCGACGTCAGCTATGACGATCCTGCTCACCCGGTATATCTTACCCAAAACTCGGTAGACAGTTTACTGGCCGGCAGCGGCGCCAGCCACAGCAACAGCAGCAACAGTACTTATGCCGCCTATGTTTCTGATGTAATCAATTTTACGCCGGCTTTATCGGCCATGCTGAGCTTACGTGCGGATTATTTTGACTCAAAAGGAGAAAAGAATGATCCTTCGGACGACTTCCACCAGTTTGCATTGTCGCACAAATTCGGCCTGGTGTACCAGCCCATCCTGAATAAAGTATCGGTTTTTGCCAATTACATGAACTCGTTCCTGAATGTATTGCCTGTGGAGGTAACCGATGTTAACGGCGATAACCCGTATATCAAATCATTTAAGCCGGAGCATGCCAACCAACTGGAGTTTGGCGTAAAGACTAATTTGTTCTCCGATAAGCTATCAGCCACCGTTTCTTATTATGATATTAAAGTAACCAATAAAGTGACGCCCCTTGCAGATAATATCAACGATTTTGACCAGCGCGGTGCAGTACGCAGCAAGGGTTTTGAGCTGGATTTGAATGCTAACCCGGTTCATGGCCTCAACATAATAGCCGGTTACAGCCATAACCATATAGAGAATACTTCCAACGGCCCCGACTTTTATACAGAACGAGGCCGGGCGCCGGGTGGCCAGGGGCCACAAGACCAGGCCAACTTGTGGGCTACCTATAAATTCACCAAAGGCAGACTGAAAGATGTTGGTTTTGGCGTGGGTGGAAATTATGCAGGTATATACAAGGTAATTGACAATAGCGTGATAGGGGTGTTTGAACTTCCCGGCTATACCTTGCTGAACGCAAGTTTATTTTATAATGCAGACCGCTTCCGGTTTTCATTTAACCTGAACAACCTGACCAATGAAAAATATTATATTGGCTACTGGTCGGTGAATCCGCAACGGCCCATCAATGTTGCCGCAAGCATTGCGTTTAAATTTTAAACAGTAACGTTATTAAAGTCTTCCGGGGTTATGCCAAACAACTTTCTGTTCGGATGTATGTTCCCGTCCTATGATGTCCTTGTATAACCCAGGCCGTCTTGCTTTAATATACCGGTATCCTCCTGCCAGGATAAGTTTTTCGGGCGTTAGGGTGGAGGTGACAAAGCTGTCATCAAAGGAATGGCACTCAGCAAGAATATCCCCAAAAGGGTCAATGATCATGGAACAACCATTTTTCAGCTGGTCATCGTCCATGCCTATGGGGTTTGAAAAAGCCACGTAAACCGCATTGTCATAAGCCCTGGCGGGCAACCATTTCATCAGCCAGTCCCGCCCTTTCATACCGTTGAACTCCAATTGCAATGAGGTTGGGTCTGCTTCCCGGTTTTTCCATAATTCAGGATCTACAAAGCCTGCTCCGGGCCGGGATGAAGGTGTACACATCGTAACGTGTGGCATGAAAATTATATTTGCCCCCAGTAAAGCTGTTGCCCTTACATTTTCTATTACATTGTTATCATAACAAATCAAAATGCCACATTTCCATCCATGAACTTCGAAAATACAATATGAATCTCCTGGCGTTAAATATGGATTTATGAAAGGATGTAGCTTTCGGTATTTGGCAACCAATCCATTCTTATCCACGCAAACATAGGCTTTGAACAGGTTGTCGTTTTCATCCTTTTCAAAAAGCCCGGCCAATATAACGATATCGTATTTGACCGCGATTTCTTTAAGTTTTAAAAGACTTTCCCCTCCGGGAATAAATTCGGCCAGATCAAGCATTTGCTCTTTTGTAAGGTGTCTTGCAAAAGCATACCCGGTAATAGAACATTCGTGAAAAGCAATTATAGCAGATCCCTCTTGTGATGCTTTCCGGGAAAGTTTTTCAATTACAGACAGGTTGTAAACTTTATCTCCACTTCGGTTTTCAAACTGCGCTGTTGATATTTTTATTTTGTCCATGGTGTATGATTATTTAAACAAAAGTAGGATGGGGAATCCATGGAAAAATGTACAAATCCGACAAAGCAGCTTCTCTATTCCTCTTTTTTGAGCAAGGTAAGAAAGTTGACCGCAAGGAGCTCCGCCTGGTTGAGGTATTGGGTTGGGGTTAAGCCGGTATGTTTTTTAAACTCCCGGATCAGGTGAGGCTGGTCATAATAGCCGGCATCATATCCTATTGTAGTAAGGTTTGTTTTCTTTGCCCGGGTTTTTAAATGCCTCAGAAATACATGCAGCCTGACGATGCTACTGAATCTCCTGGGGCTGATTCCTATGCTTTCAATAAAGGCCCGTTCCAGTTTTCTCTCATTATGACCTGTAAATTGGGTTAACTGCCGGCTTGAAACAATTCCTTTGTTCTTTACTATTACATCAATTGAAGCGGTTACAAGCGGTTGAAGCGGGCGTATTTTTTTTGCGGGAAACGTTTTTAAAAAATCTTCGACCACATTAATTCTACCCTGTATACTGGACTGCGCTAATAATTTTTCCCTTACTTCCACAGACCTGGAACCAAATAAATCACTTGTTCCCAGGATGCAGTCCTTTAATTCATTGGACGCTATTCCCAGTAAGCGGCTGATTCCATAGGCATGAAAAACCACAATCATTAACGACGTTTCGCCCTGGCAGTATAAATTTTTGAAAGAGCTGATCTGCCCGTAAACAAAAGAATCCGGTAAATAATCGGGTGTATTACATTCGGTGAACTGCCTGATAAGATTATTCCCGAAAGAAAAAACAAGCCCGGTATTTCCATCAGGAAATAAATGAAGTTTTCTAGCCTCCCCGGACCTGGTTTCCAGGAAAAGATAATGCCTGACAAACCCTGATAATGCTATAGAAGGTGGTATTTGCATTCTACAGCAAATATACCAAGGATGCGATAACCTGTAATTTCCAATGGAAACTTACAGGAGCAGTACCGGGCTCTTCAGCTCCTGATTATTATTATGGGGGAACAGTTACCCTATATACAAGCTTATCCAATCTTCCGTTTCCTGCCGGTGATTTGGCCGCACAGGGTAATATTGCGTTTACCTGAGTGTAGTAAATAACAGCGGTTTTCCCCGGCTAAGCTTTTCATGACCCGGCATAACAAACCAGGTGGCCTATAGGCCACCTGGTTTGTTTAATAAAAATTTGAATGATAATTAGCTAAAAATCAATGGCGTTGGAATACCTGTATTAGAAAGCCTATAAAAAATTTTGGGGTATGTAACATAGTTTTTTATACATTTGTTATGTCCTACATAAAGACATAAACTAATTGCTTGTTACGATGAATAGCCATTTACTACTGCGCTTAAGGTATGGTCTCAGACCATGCTGCACATTCCTTTTTTTATCTCTTTTTACTGTTGCTTCCTACGCCCAGGATCGCGTATTAAAAGTATCCGGGCGGGTCACCGACGAGCTCGACAATCCCGTGGTTGGGGCCAATGTGAGCATTGTCGGTACAACGATCGGTACGCTCACCAATGCCAAAGGCAACTATACCATCAGCGTTAGCCCTGCCGACTCCCTGGAATTTTCCTTTGTCAGCTATAAAAAGGCCCGGTTTGCCATTCGGAACCGGGTAGACCTGAATGTAAAATTAGAAGCCGCCGATGGCGGATTGAACGAAGTCAGGGTCGTTGGTTACGGGCAGCAAAAAAAGATCAGCGTCATTGGCGCACAATCTACCCTTGATGCCAAAGACCTGAAACTCCCCATCAGGGATATCGCCAGTTCGCTGGGCGGGCGGATAGCAGGTATGATCACCACGTCACGCGGCGGCGGGCCGGGCCAGGATAATTCAGGCTTCCTGGTCAGGGGCGTATCTACTTTCGGCACCAGTGTGCGCACGCCCTTGATTATTATCGATGGCGTACCCGACCGTAGCTTAAATGATGTGGACCCGGAAGACATTCAAACTTTTACCGTGTTAAAAGATGCCGTATCCACCTCCGTTTACGGTACCCGTGGCGCCAACGGCGTAATTATTATCACCACCAAAAAAGGTGTAGCGGGTAAGCAATCCATCAATTTTGAAGTGAACCAGGGTGTCACTGAGTTGGTTCAGGTGCCCGAATTGGTGGATGCACCCACATGGATGACACTTTACAACGAAGCGCTCACCACCCGTGGGCGCGCAGCGCTGTATACGGATGATCGCATCAAGCTGAGCCAGACGGGCGCCGACCCCGACCTGTATCCTAATATAAACTGGTATGATGAACTTTTTAAAAAATACGGTACCACCCAAAGAGCCAACCTGAATATCAGCGGCGGATCTGATAAAGCCACCTACTATATTTCGCTGGGTTATTATGGAGAAACCGGGATGCTCCGGAACAAGATCGATGAAAAGTATGATGTAAAGAACTATTATAAGCGCTATAATTTTACGTCGAATATTGGTGTCAATATTACCAGCACCACAAAGCTGGACCTGGGCATTTCTTCCATCATCGATTCAAGGAACGGCCCTTGGGGCGGAGATGGCGTAAACGCTTTAAACAACCTGTTTGCCCAGGCTTTGCGGGTACCTCCGCATGTGATGCCCGGCAAGTATTCCAACGGGTTGTATTCACAATACCCGGGCGGCTTTAGCAGCCCCAACAAGATCGCGTTTGATTTCGGCGCGGGCAACGACTATTCGGCTACCATACGTCCCAATTTGCGGTTGAAGCAGGGGCTTGATATGATCACCAAAGGATTATCCATCCAGGGGCTGTTCTCCTTTGATATTTATACGGATGGCACAACCGCCACTTCAAAGGCCGGCGCATCCTATTATTCCACGGCAAGGGATGCCGACGGCAAACTGATCATGCAGCTAACAAGGGACGCCACCGGCGCTTATACTTTTTTCTCGT
>Ga0307508_10000489_pt1 | contig 47678 bp, 63 predicted proteins | sample 9_EM_MG_FD_203089 | JGI IMG/M metagenome (GOLD analysis project Ga0307508, IMG submission 203089) | Populus trichocarpa ectomycorrhiza microbial communities from riparian zone in the Pacific Northwest, United States - 9_EM | ecosystem: Host-associated > Plants > Roots > Unclassified | place... | reverse complement strand
ACAGGGCTGGCGAGCAGATGGGACGCTGCCGTCGCCCGCATCGTCACCCAAGAAGAGTACTTTTGGGTTCCTAACTTCAGTTATTGGCGAACGGCTGGCCGCTACGTCAAACGTGACGACGAAGAATTACCCTTCCCTGACATCTCGCACCGGCGGCATGTCATGGTTTCGACCGACATGGTCAACGATACGCTTCGTCTTTCTCTGCTCTCTGTGGTACATGTCCTCTGCCATGTCTTCAAACACTGGCAAAGTTATCATGAACGCATATCGATATCCTGTCACCCTCACTATCATTCAATTCTTTTTCGTCGCATCATACAGCACATTGTGCTGTCAGCCTATTCTTGGCATGACGACTTTGAGGAAGCCGACGCGGGCAATCGTGCGGAGCACTCTCCCCATGGCCGTCTTCCAAGTTGGTGGTCACGTCTTCTCGAGTGTGGCTATCTCCCGGATACCCGTTAGCACGGTGCACACGATCAAAGTCAGTATCCAGATTTCCTCCGAATGTCAGTGCAAAACGCCAACGTACCTTATCAGGCACTTTCACCGATGTTCACCGTGGCGGCCTATGCAGCCTTATTTGGTGTCAAGTATTCCCCGGCTACGTACATCTCATTGTTGCCACTCACAGCGGGAGTCATGCTTGCGTGCTCTTTTGACGTATCAGCATCGGATTTTGTGGGGTTGACCTCGGCTTTCGGATCGGCCATTGTGTTCGTGTCGTCCAACATATTTTTCAAAAAGGTCATGCCCACACCAACGGAAAAGGGCGGACTCACCGCCGCTCAACCGTCGCATAAACTGGACAAGCTCAACCTCCTGTTGTATTCGTCGAGCTTCGCCTTTTTGTTGATGATACCAGTGTGGATATACAATGACCTCCCGAGACTCATGTCAGGAGAAGGCAGCAAGGGCAACGCGTCGATTGCATCGGTTTCCTATTACTATTTCTTGAACGGCACGGTGCATTTTGGGCAGAACATCCTCGCGTTCGTCATCCTTGCATCGACATCGCCAGTCACCTACAGCATAGCAGCTCTCGTAAAGCGGATAGCCGTTATTTGCATTGCGGTCGTCTGGTTTGCCCAAGTGATACATCCGCTGCAGGGTTTGGGCATTTGCCTCGCATTCATTGGATTATGGATGTACAACAATGCCAAAAGCGATGTCGAGCGCGGGGAGCGAAAAGTACGCAAGGTGGAAGCGCAGGCTGCGCTCCTCCTTCCAAACACCGCGCGCGAAGGCGAGATATATCGTGGTGGTGGATCACCGGCGCCCGGTTCTCCAAAAGAAGCATTCGCCACGCTCCCGCCATTTGCACTCTCATCCGTTGTTCCACGACCCGCATACACTCAGCAGACCAGTGCTGCTGTCGTTCCTTCTACGGAGAGCACAGCACAGCATCATCATCATCATCACCGCCCTCCGCACCATGGACACACGCGCCCAGTACCTGGCCCGCCCATGCGACATCATTCCAATTCCAATGCACCCCCACCACTCAACTTGGCAAACCTTGAGTCCACGAAACTTGGCATTACCTCGCCAACGGGATCCTATCCATCCCCTCCGCCCTCTGTTGGCCCGGCTTCCCCGCCAATGCCCCGTCGTGTCTCCTCGATGGAACAACACATGGCGATCTCGGCGTTTGGTAATTCCACAGTATGAATTGATTAATTAGCAACGGGAACAAGGAACAATGGACTTTTACTTGACGCAACGATACGGAGAGTGCTGGGGTCAGTCCCCGCGGGCAGTTCCGCAGGGTTAGACGCTTGAGAGTACGCAATTCATTTATATCACTGCTTTTTCCTTCCATTATTAGAACCATACCCAACTGGATTTGTATGCTTGTTGGGCAACCGAGCTCGTTTCCGCCGACTTACGTACGCGATTCAGCACACGTAACTTCCACCACCATGCTTTGTACACGAGTTGGATGAATGGCTGTTTCTTCAGCTACGTGCAATCGTTATTTTCACATAGATAAGATGCTAAAAATACTAACGTATGAGACGTAAGAGCCTGTCAGTGTCAATAAGAGTGCTGCGAGCACTTCGCGATTTCCAAAACCGTGCATGCATATGCAGTTCCGGGAACCAGCGTGCAATGATGATGCAATGAATCATCCGCGGGCAATGAAATCCAGGCAACGTGGGCTGTGATGATCGAGGAATCGCTGTTTCTACGCATCGTGATATGCACTCATGCCAAAGCTATGATCCCCCAAAGCAGAGTGTCGCGCGCGGGCTGACCCGTAGCGCCAGCGCCGTATTTTTCTGTGACTCCGAACGCGGCATGTTCCTCGACACAAATAGCCGCTGAACGTCATCACATCTACTGGGGACGCCTCTTGAGTTGTAAGGATGGGGAATGCAACCTTGTGATCTGGCGGCCCCCTCGAGAGCGTTGTTGCATGAGCCTGCCCTTGGCCATTGCAAACCCTATGGGATGGAGATCTCCATTCTGGTTATTGTTGCTAGCTCGGGACCTGGCTGGATTGTGCCCTGATTACCCAAACTACTGCGCTGGGTTCGGAAATGGCATTGGGACACCAATATTAATATGACGACATCCCGATCGTGACTTGAATAATGATAAGGCTCTTGTTGCAGCACAGTCCAATTGATTCATTCATCGAGCCAGGCAACGGTACTGTACTGTATACGGATCGAGGGCCTCGGCACCTTGTAAACCGCTCCCAGCAAAGGTCGCGAAGTCTGAGTCGCCTAGGACTGTACACAAATTTCCCGCAAATCAGAAGAGGAATATTGAGTAGAACGCCCAACATCTCGAAATTTGTTTTGGAGATCGCAGCCTCTAGTCCGCCGAGTTTCGGGATATTCCTCTGCCCTATTTGTGGAAGTCGCCCGTAGGCTGACGCTGGTCAGGTCCCAGCTACCCTGCCCTTTTGACAAGTCGATAGGTCGCTTTGTTTGCACGAAAACCTCCCCAATCATACCGTCAAGCCATCCGAAATGCTGAATAAATCAATAGACAATTGTCGAGTGACAGCGAATCGGCGCACAACGTTCAATCATAGTTCAAGTGTCGTAGCAGTCACAGGATTGGTCGATTGCTGTGGCCTTGGGCGTCGAACCATATATGTCACCATGGCAGTTTGTTGACACCGCACTTTCAACCTACTTCCAGCCCTTATTCACACATGCATTGGATCGAGAGGTGCGCGTCTTCGATAGCAGGAGTTTGTAGTCATTGTTCGATATGATGTCAAAGTTTACGTATGTAAAAGCGTGTATCGCAGAACGCCTAGCTCTCTTCGCAGGCAATAAGAAATACAAAGATTATACACGCCCGCCAGCTTAGCTACCTTTATCAACGATAAACGGAAAGACAACCCCTTTGTCCCGCCTCGTCCGCGTTCCTGATGCGAAAAGTCTGGTTTCCCAGGTTGAATTGTTTAAGACGAACCGGCCCGTGACTAGGATGATGAGTCCCACGAGAAATATTTATCCAGGGGGGACATGTACACGTTCTCCTCGTGGGAGAGAGAAGGTCCACAGGGCACGTGGACCGAAGGAGCCCCGGCGTTCAGAGCCTGATAAGCACCAGGCTGTTCATGCCCTGCACAGGGCAGGGCCTGAAACGTCTGGGGTGTCATATATGTTGCCGCATTTGTGGCAACATGATAGTATTGAGCCTCCCGATATCCATCTCCCAGCCTCGGAGAGGCTGGAACGGTACCCCCCAAGGGGCCTTTCGGTGGTCTTGAGGGTTGAGGAGGGACTGTCCAACTGTTCAGCCATGCTGCCGTGAAGCATGCGTGAGACGAGTGTCACCTTTGCATCCATCCTCTCCATAGAGGCCAGATAGCATATCCGTTATGAGAGGACCAAGAGACCGGGGATCGATGCAATTTTTCCGAAGTATAGGTACCTTTTCAAAGATCTATCAACCTAGTGAGATGGTCGCTGCGAGGTAGCGCAATAAAGTAAGACTGTACCTTCTGCATGATCAGGGCGGATTTCTCGCGTGGAAAATCACTGAATGAAACGTATCTATCGCTTCCATTGATATGCTCTGTCAGGACAGACCGAATAGCACGCTGAATCAAGTTGGCCACAATTTTTGTTAATTTCAGTATATCGTCTTTTGAGGCAAGAAAACAAGGGAACAGCGCACGGAAAGGCGTCCATATTCCTCATCGTTGAATGGTCTGACTGCAGGTGGCTGTGGCAACTTAGCCTTGTGGTTGATTTTTCGTCGCACATTTGGCGTGTTAGTGTCTTCAGTGAGAGAACGTTCTTCGGGACCGGGGCCGCTCTTGTAGATGCGACGAACTTGAGGACAAGTGGACCTATGTATTTCCCACTTTCGTTTTGCTTCCAAATAGTCTCCAAGCGCGTCTGTTGTCGAAAAGGTCCCGGCATCCCCTACAGCCAAGATTCGGATGAAAACCTGAAAATTGGGAGTGCAGAGAGACGCTCACAAGCGTCGAGAAATTGATTGTAGTCAGGATAGGCCTCGATGCAATCACTCATTGCAAGAAGATGAAGAAGATGAAGATGAGGGCGAAGGTCAATTCCAAGTGTGGTCGTGCACAGAGAAGGAAGCCATTGCCTTAGCCCCGCTTTTTATTGCAGTGGTCGCGTTTTTTTTTGTATGCCTGTGTGGCATGGTACTGTTTGGCAAAATTCGCCACAACACGAGTCAGGGCGCGGAACGACTCGGCATTCTCCGTTGCGCGCCGCATATAGGCGTCACATTCCGAATCATACAGCGACAGTTATCGTTGTCTATGTTACCTGAAGAACTTCGTGTCTTTGCTTGTCGCACTCTTAGTCGTGATATAAATGATCAGGTGAACAATGAGAAGATTTCCGTTTTGCAATTGATTCTGATTCTGAAACCTGCTCTGCGACTCGGCGCTGCAGAGTCCAATTCCTGTGGCATATCTGGCCGCTCTTGATGATTTTATCAAGAAGCACCCTTTCGAACAGAATTTCTTGATGCAACTAGAGGAAGAAGGCACGCATTTGCAACTGGCCATGTGGCTGATTCACTCATTTTCTCAGCCGCGCCAATCAGGAGGGACCTTGACCTGCCTGGACTGCTGGGAGGACATACCATGCGGTGTATTGATTGACCCGCAGCATCGAATATTTCAATTTGGCGGCCTTTACCCCTTGGAGGTAAGTCGACAACTAGGCGCGCGTAACCCATCATAGCGCCTCGCGGCGTTTCACTGCTCATAATTTCCGCCATCTGCTGCAGCGCCACATTATGCTCCCCTCTCATCGCGAAATGATCTCTGATCGTTATAAACGATTCGTAAGTGAGAGTGCGCCCTCTCAACGTACAAGAAGCCTCACGCCCTTCGTCTCGGAGGCGCCAACGCTGCAACACCGCGGTATTGACGCATACATGAGGCATCCTGTGAACCAAAGCCCCCCTCTGGATAGGGGCGCCCCTTCCGGCTCAAGGATTTCTTTTCCAGATGGAGAAGTAGTGGAAATATCCGACGACGAGGACGGCGGGATTGATGCCGCACCGGGGATATCAGGCCCGCAGCAGCCCCAAGACCAACAGCCGCAAGCTATATTATCTAACGTCCTCCTTCAAGATTTACAATCGCCGACGTCGACCAGTGAGCTTGCAGAGCGTGAACAGCTATATTTCCTTGGCAACGGAGACGCCATTGGTCTCTCCGATGAAGAGCAAGCCAACAGAATAGGAGCTGCTCAGACCACTTATTCGCCTATGGACATCGATAACTTTGTAGCTCCCTTAGCGAGTGGGCTGGCTGGCCCTAGCAGCGTGGGTCTGGGGCAACTTCCAGCGCCAGGCACCCTTGTGGCGTCGCACTCCGCGGCCCCTGTTGCGTTCAACTCCGCGGGCCAAGCCATCAACCTTACAACTCCACATCAAAACGTGTCCCTATCTCCAACCGATGGCAATCGCCCGAACGTCAAGAGGAAGCGCTACGTATTGGACGATTTTGTCATAGAGCTTACCGACGATGAAGACGCAAGTTCGAAATCTAACACTTTGTCTTCATCTCAAGAGTTGATGCAGGCTCAGAAACGCGTCAAGCAGGAGTCACCACTTGACCCCTTACCATACGACTCCCCCATAACTTCGATGCCTCTTGCACCCTTAGATCTCGCGTCTTCATCGTCATCTCCACCGGAATTAAGTCCGTATAGTCTGCAACCTGAATCACAGATCCCCGGCGCCTGGCCCGGTCAGTACATTGGGCCTGGCCCCTCACATTTGGGAGCTCCCCCCGCCCTTCTTGGCGTCGGTTCATTTCCTGGATCTGGTCTCTCCCTTCTGGCATCGGCTGCGGCTTCATTTTCTCAGTCTCTTGTTCGCCCTATCAACACCGCAGGGGACGGGCACGCTGAAAAGTGAGTTCAAACGCATTTCTTTCCCCGACCGCGCCACTGAAACATTTGTCAGGGTCAAAGATTTTATCGCACAGGCAGCCAAGGACGACGATGAACGCCTGGAATCTGTCGACGGAGCCGCAGAACTGCTTGGACTCGAATCTAGGAGCGACTGCATGCCAGGGTTGAATTTTCTTTTACGGCCTCATCAGCTGATCGGAGTCGCATGGTACGTTGTTACTCGGTCCACGCCTATGCTCTTGAAAATATACTGCGTCGATATAGGATGGCCAAACAAGAGGCCGAGTCGATCCATGGTGGAATTCTAGCTGACGATGTAGGTGTCGGAGACAAAACAGAATTGTGCCGAGTCCTCACTATTTCGCCATTCGGTTGCAGATGGGTCTAGGAAAAACAGTGCGCATCAGCGTTCGTTAATGCAGCAGCGGATATTGAGGCTTCTATCCCAAGGTCCAAGCCATTGCATTAATAGTGAAATGCCCTCCTAACAACCGGAAATATCATGGAACGCTCATTGTGGCGCCAGCGGCTTTGTTGCAGCAGGTATGACTGCTGATGCTTTAGCTATGTGGGTGACTCCCTAATGGATGACTATGAAGTGGAAGCAGGAGATCGAAGAAAAGACACAGGAGGGTTTTTTTAGAATACATATTCATCATGGATCAGACAAACTGCGCACTACGAAGGAAGTTAGCGAATTCGATGTGGGTGCCTAGTATTTCTCCTGAACGTTCCTCAACACTCTTTCATAGATTGTCATAACGACATATCAAACTCTATGTGGCGATTTCCCGAGGCGCCGGAAGAGAGGCGCTCCGGCGAATGAGAAGGGAGTTGGTGAGGAGGCTGAGGACGAAGATGATCCAGATATCCCGTGAGCGTTGTTGAAGTTCTTTCTGGTGACCTTCCTGAAGCTTGGCTGCATAGAACCGGACCTTTGGGAAAGACGTCATGGCATGTGAGTGTTATGGTTATGGTTATGGTGTGCCTCAGCTTTAAATAATATTATTCGACAGCGGATTATCTTAGACGAAGCCCAGCAAATACGCAATCGGTGTGAAATGAATACATCGGTGGCAAGGCTTGCCAGCGTTGACTTTTCATCCCAGGAATACCAGAGGCAGCATATGCATGTCCCTCATGGACGCGAAGCACCGCTGGTGTTTGACCGGCACACCGGTTACAAACGTACGACCTTTGTGTAAATTGTGCACTTTGTTATTCACCGTGTCTAACGCGCCTCTGTCGGGAAGAGTCTCACAGATCTTTTCGGCTTCACAAGATTCCTTCGTGAGTTGCACAACACAAGGAAAAGTGTGCTTAGCTGAAGCCTTCGCAGGGTTTGAACCATGGAATGACTGGAAGTATTTTGACGCGCAAATCGGCAGAGTTCAAAAGAGGAGGGTGGAACTGGCAGGTGCATATCCTCCGCTCGCCACTATGCGAGCTTGTTTCCTAACGCTGTGTCAGGTCGGCGCGCCCAAATTGTTCTCAAGCGTACATTACTTCGTCGTTCGAAGACCTCCAAAGTGGTTCGTACTTAATATGCAAGTCTCGAAGCTGAACCTACCTGTTTTGTTATCCAGGAAGGGTCTCTTGTTACTGAACTCCCTCCGAAACACGTGGAGCTCGTCCAAGTTGAGCTCAGTAATACCGAACGCGAGGTAGGTCGCCACAATTACTCAACACGCAAGTTGCCGGAGTGTCCACTCTTAATTACTTAGATATATGCTGCTGTTGAATCGAACGCGAGACTCAAAGTCAATAAGTTCTTGAGGGCGGGCACCTTGATGAAGAACTATGCTGTCGTCTTGGTGAGCAATGTTCTTACTCCAGTGTTGAATTGCCTCACACCGTCGTAGGTCATGATCCTCCGCCTTCGTCAGGCCTGCAATCACCCGAGACTGCTCGCCGTACGTCGTGGTTGCCTATGGTGTGCTTTTCATTTCGTTGGCTAATGTTTACCTGAAGTACCGTCAAGACGAAGACCAGCAAAATGGATTGGGAGTTATAGCAGGCGATGAGAGCGGCGGTGATGCTTCGACAGAGAACAATCGCGATTCTACCCTCAAGCAAGCGACACGTGATATCGGACCTCAGTTTGTTTTGGAGGTATATATTTGCGTCCGTGGCTGTCTTTATCGCATTAGTAACAATAGTGCCCATGTTTCAGTTGCAGACTAGGTGGGATTAGAGGCTTGTTGAGCCTTTCCTTATCATCTGAAGCATCCTTCAGGTTCCGCGACAAGGCCACTGATCGCATGAGAGCGGAGGTGGCAGGCGGCGATCTTGAAGAGGAGGATGGCGACTGTCCTATTTGTTTCGATCGTGCGTCTCATCCCAGAGCTATTTGATGCCATTATGATTAAATTTGTTTACAGCTTTCGACAACGCCACAGGCGTGGTAACGGCTTGTAAGCATATGTTCTGCGAGGGTACGGTTCCTAAGTCTCGGTATCTGTCATCCAATCAACGAGCCTTGCTCCACAGAATGTGTCAATGACGTGCTGAAATCGCCTGTGCGACAGTATGTGTAATCCCTCCTGCACAATCACCCTTGGCATTGACGATTGTCATCAGGCCGGGCGCAGAAAACCATATGGACGATCAAATAGCTTTAGCGGATTCGCGACCTTGTCCAGTTTGCCGGCAACCGATAGGTACGCCGTGATTGCTACAATAAGTACGATTCTCATTGTGCCATTTGTAGATCGGACCCGTCTCTACCGCGCATCCGCCTTCGAGCCTACGGAAGCTGAGATGGAAGCCTTGCAAAAATTCATTCAGATCCAATCTTCGTCAGGCGATGAAGACGACGCTGTCCCGGAGGCCTCTACCCCAGTCAAGGAGGAGGAAGTGAAGTCAGAACCGGAGCCTGGCGATCTGCCCTTAGATAACCTTACCATCAACGAAGAGACGGTCGAGCCAAGTACGAAAATGTTGAAGATGGTGAGGAATAACGTTTTCCCCATATGTGCGTGCATCTAATTGAACTCCATTCCAAGCTCGAATACATCAAAGAATGGCTGCGTCAGTATCCCGATGACAAGATAATCTTGTATTCGCAGTGGACATCCATGATTGACCGTGAGCACGTTTTCCCCATCTCCCCCTATGTGGGATGTTACTGACTCGTATTAGTCGTGATTCAGTTGCTGTCGCAAGAAGATATCGATGTGCTCCGTTTCGATGGCAAAATGTCGCGGCTGTCGCGGGATGAGACTCTACGCCAGTTTAAGAAAGCTGGCGGTCCGCGCATCCTTATTATCAGTCTTAAATGTGGCGGAGTGGGTCTGAATCTGGTCAATGCCAATCGTTGCATCTGCCTTGACTTGGCATGGAACAATGCAACAGAGCAACAAGTACGTCTCGAGCTCCGGAATATTCGAGTACGTAAACTCACGAACGGACTTGAAGGCTATAGACCGGTGCTACCGAATGGGCCAACACAAAGAAGTGACCGTAAAACGCATCGTTGTACGCGATACCATAGAAGATCGAATATTAAAGCTCCAGCTCGCGAAACAAGGCCTCGCAGACGCAGCATTGGGTGAAGGTGGGGCGAGGAAAAACGGGAAGATGACAATCAACGACATCAAAATGGTGAGATCCCCCGCATTGGTTCATCTCGTGGTCCGAACTGAAGTATTTGGTCGTTATCCAGATATTCAACCTCTAAATTCTTCCCACATATAATCGGCGGAAAAACACTCTAACACCCCTAGTTCTGTACAGTATTATGCACAACCCCCAGCCTGTAGCGCATATACTTGTAAAATGGTTTGTAAGTCGTTCGTCACTGGGCTGCCCTGTTGTTCAGCCGTCCTGTTGTTCGGGCCACATTCATGTAGGTTAACCAACAATGTGAACACACGCTGATGATTCAGAATGTATTATCCTTGTCCCAGCAATGAGCATAATGTATGGATAGTCTATTCAACCTGAATAGTGAGCTCTTGCAAAGAGGGTATCTTGGCTCTAAGGTCTTGATCTACTCTTCGCACCACATCCGCCAGAGGCACCTGAAGAGCAGACTCATTTTGGGGGCATCGAGCTACTATAATAGTTATGGAGCCAACAATCGTCTCCGCATCCTTGGGCCAAAACCGCGGATTGGCGTAACTTTTGACACCTTCAATGCTGGATAGCTATCAGGGGAAGAGCCGAGTTAATTTAATTGAGGACACTGGGTTTCCGTCACTGACCTCGGCTAGTGCGCTCTGGACAGCCACTTCTTGGCCGCCCAGGTCAAGGCTGAGGACGCGGCCACAGTCGATGACGAGGGGAGTGACGCTGGCTATGATCAAAGCCGCTATAAATAGCGAAGCGATGGGGTCGAAGCCCGTCCAGCCGTGCCACTGAATCAGCAAAGTGGATGCAATCACTCCCACGGAACCCAGCGTGTCCGCCATGACGTGAAGAAAGACCCCACGCATGTTGTGACTGTGCCCGTGATCGTGATGATGATGATGGTGACCATGCGAGTGCGAGTGCGGGTGATGTTCGGCAACGTGTGCATCGTGTACAAAGTTAAAGGATGGCGTGATGGGGCTCTTAAGGCTTATTGGGCTCAACAGCCCATCGGGCGACTTGGGGCCTGAACTATGATTCAAAGTGTGTTCGTGTCTGTACTCGTTCTCCAGCCCATGATGGTGATGCTCGTGGTGGGCATGGGGTTCCAAGTGTGTGTCATGGGAACCGTGTGGGCTGTGCGAGTGGTCGTGCCCATGCCAGGACTCAACTTCGTGATGCCCATGGTGAGTGTGGTCCTCGTGAATCACGACATTCTGGAACGGGTAATTAGGCTCCTTTACGCATTATTTTGGAAACGGTGATCTGTGTGGAACCTACAGGTATCAGCGGAGTATTGCTATTGTCCTTATAATTGCGATCCTGTTATCAGCTCAGTGGGCATAATTATCGCGGTGAATTGATTGCAACGAGCTAACCTGTTTGCTGTCAAACCCGTTCGCAGTATGTCGCTCGGGCTGTGGAGTGATGTAAGGAGAGGTTAGGAAAACAAGAAAGGATACTGACGATTTGGTGAACAAGTGAATGAGGGTCTTCCACACTATTGTCGTGGTGATTGTGGTTATGGTGCACATGCTCATGTTTATGTCCATGTTCATGACCATGCAAGTGGCCATTCCCAGTCTGGCCGTCGTGCACCTGATGATGTGTATGCGCGTGGGTGTGAGCCTGGTCATGGTCATTTTCATGGTGGTGATCATGCGCGTGACTATGACCGTGGCCCTGAGTTGCAGTTCAGAAAGTAGTCTTTGCCAAACGACGCCAAATGACCCCTACATGATGATGGTGATGGCCACCCATGGCAAACATACCAAACAAATTCACTCCGAGTCCCATGGTGCTCACAAGAAGAAGTTGATTCGTATTCATCTCTGGAGGATCCATTCTGAATGAATATTAATTCAGTCACAAGATAAAAGGGATCAAGGATGGTGACGCACATTCGCTGAATGGCTTCAAAGACAATGAAAATTGAAATCAAGATCAGAAATATGCCATTCGCGAATCCTGAAAGCGTCTCGATTCGCCCATAGCTAATCACAAACAGTTCATATCGTGAGTTTGGCACTAATATTTTGACGTACCCATAGGTAAACCGCTCATTAGGCGGCCAGGTTGCCATTATGGATGCCAATAAACCGACGGCAATCGCCATGCAGTCGAAAAACATATGGATCGCTAAGCGGTTGGTAAGCGCAGCCAATACAGCATCTTATCGGCCGGCATACCATCTGATATAAGCCCCAGACTATTTGTCCAAATCCCGTATGTAATCTGAACCCCCATATATGCCAAGTTTAACGTGAGGAAGTAGGCAATCTTCCGTGACTCTGGATTCGACATGACAGTGTTGTAGAATCCGTGAAGCTGCTGCGGTGACAACATTGAGGCGGTATCCTTGGAGGCTGGAACCGATAAAGCTACGTGGAATGTCAGGATTCCAGCGATTCCAGGGGCTTCAAGTTAGACATCGCACCGTAAAACAACAGTCCGCCAACAACGAGGTCCACAAGGCCCGGCCACTGGCCGAAGAATGTTACGCAGAGCACAAGGCACGCAATCGACTCCGTGAAGAAGGAAATGGATAATGGGATGGGAGGTATCTGGGGAACGTGAGCTGCGCGAGGGGTCGGGGCGTACGTGGGCGCAAATAATATTGATAACGCCAGTAACGGAACAGGTAACATTGATGTAAGCGGAAGCGATGATAATTGCATCGGTGATGGCTGCAAAGTTGTAGGCCCATGAGCTGTATTTAAATGCGAGTGTACCTGACCAAACTTTACCAGAAAAGCACTGAGAAGTCCGAAGGGAATGGCGATTAATCCAGCGACGGTAACCACAAGAGCGAGGGCAGATGCGGGAGAGCGTTGTTGATAGGCTAACGCTTCAATATAACGCTGATACAGGAGGCTCGAGGCTGCGTGAAGGAGAAGGCATAGGTAAGCTGGGGACGCGGATCGAATGGAAGGTTGGGGATCCATCTCGGTGGTTGTATAAGCCGTAGAGATAAGGGAAATGCCAAGTGCGACGATCGAGTATATCGACTTCTTCGGCTAAACCCAACAGACAATGAGGGCGATATGCATAGCAGCAGCACACCACGTACGGATGACGATGATACAAGTGAAGTGATCCATGAAGTGGAAGCGTGACTGAATACGAGAACGCTGCACAATGTTAACATGTTGGTGGAAGTTATGCCCATGATTGCAACATGGAACCTACGTGTAGATTGGCAGTCTAGACGTTGCTTCCAGAAGGCTCCAATACTGCACGAAGAGTGCTACAGATGGGACTATTACACCTGCCTAGTTTAAGATTTTTGGGAGATTTGAGCGTATATTTGGGATATTTGTTCGCCGCAACGTACATCAATGGGGGGTACGTTCCGACGTCTTGAAACCCACCAACAGACAGCAAGGGAGGCTGCTACTAGGAAAGAGCGGGTCAAGACCCATGTGGAGCCGTAGTGGCGTTCGAGGAGCCACTCTTTGCTGGTCGCTAGCGCAAGAACTCGTAGTGACTGAACCGCCAAAGGAATGACAATGGTTGCTGGCGTCAAGCTGCATTGGTAGGATGAGCATGAGCGAGCGCGAAGTTTTGACGCTACTGACTTCTCACGCGCCGATAAGGACCTAAGAGAGCTCTTGGAACGAGTTCTTGGGTCAGCATAAGCTAAACGCGCCATAGAGCATTGAAACTCGGTTGAAATCTGCCAATTTTGGCAGTGCACAAACACGACCACACAAATCTTCGCTGCGTTTCGTCGACGTCGTAATCATGTCTTTATAGGCCTATACTCATGGAACCATTGAAAGGCATGAAGTGCTCCTTCAATTCATCCGTTTCTGAAGATGCCACAGTCAACAAATTATCGCGTGATTCAGCTAGGTCCTGTTGTCCCAGCACATTTCTTCAGTGTCATTGTCTGAGGGAGGCGGGCTCGCTTTGTGACTCAAACGTGGATTGTTGAAATCAAATCAACTCGTATTTGCCAGCAAGTAATCGTCAATCTGTGACCCCGGCTCCTGCATCAAGGTCTAAAGGATCACTATTTGCATTATCAACCAGCTGTTCTCCGCGACTGTGGAAGAAATTACGATAATATTACTAAACGCCCATAACTTTCAAAACGAATAAAGGCATCAAAGGGGGTTGCGCAAATCGTTGCACCCGGGAGCATGTCCGCGGCGAATTCGGCCCCGTGGTGGGCGGCATTTTCACCAAGGCAACTTCGAGGCCTACCCTTCCGCCGAAAACTATAATAGCATCCATTGTACACGGAAATTCATATCAGCTTCCGCTTCACGAAGCTCCAAATACCAGCTGCACCAGTCATCAGAGTGGCAGTAGCCAAAGCGGGACGAACACCAGCTATGTGCAAGTTCTCGTGAACAATCGAGCTCACGGTGCCCACAAACGAATGCATGTACCGACTTACCGCTCGATTTAAAAATGGCTCCGGTGAGGCCACCAGCTGCCATACTGCCATATGCATCGTGTCTCCCGCGATAAGAATCAATGGATGAATTAATAGCATTGTAGATTAAAGCTTTAGGCCAGAACCAATGGTTTATTTAGCGTTTATTATTCGTGAAGCGTGAGGTTTGAGGATGAGAACTAGTTAAAGGACGTACCGAGAACACCGGCCGAATTACCCATGAAGGATCCCCTCCGAGTGACAGAGTTTAGGATACTATTTAAACGTAATCGTGCGCTAGGCACTGCAAGTTTGCGCGTGCCACCTTCACGCAAACCCCACGCGCCACCGAGCGCTAACCCTACGAGAAAAAGACAAATGTGCAACATTGTATGCGAGCAATTGGCTGTTGAGACATCTAATAGTACACACCAGATAGGTAGGTAGTCCCAGTCCCATAGCATAAGTCGTCACTCCAACCGCGGCTCGGTAAGGCTGTTTCACTGCCTGGAAGAGAGTTCTTTTTATCATCTTCAAGCACAAGGTAGTCGATGGAGTCCCCAATTTGAGCCATTGGATGCAGCTTTGAGACATCAAATGCGCCACCACTGAGCACATCCGATGCCGACATGTCTGGTTGGTCCGCTATGGTGGAAGGCTGAGGTAAGCACGACAAAAAAAAATCGACGACTCCGACCACAACAAGAAGCCTCATGGACTTGCTAGTACGGAGAGCTTCTACGCCAACTTCTGTGCGCTATGCGCAATTATTATTATCATCACCATCTCGAACATTTACTTCATCTTCCATCGCTTTCAAACGCTCTAAAGGATCCAAGCTACCAAGAGCTGTTCCTTTCAATCCTGCCAACCGCTCACCGGCAGAATGGCGCGAACCTTTAAATGACCAAGAAAATGCACTTATATCATCTACTCCTCTTAAAGTGAGGGAGCGACGCGCTGCGAGAAGGATACCTGATGAGAAAATGGCGGAGGACGGTGTGACCGTTGTCGACCGTTTGGAGTACGAGAAGCGTCGAGCACGGGGTGATTTTCTCAACACACACCTGTGGCCTAACGGGGAGCCTACGCCTCGTGAATGGGTGGACTTCATGAATCGAAAACGCAATCGGATTCGTGGTCGAAAGCTTGCAACACCACCACTTACCATTGAAGCTGACGCCGATGCTGCTGACGCTGATGATAAAGACGTGGGCACCCGCCTCCCCGTAACATCTCCTCGACAAGTGGAAGAGATCGTTGGGCGTCGAGTATACCTCCCTGACATCGTTATGCGCCTCCTTCCCAACCATACTCCCCCTGGCCAACCATACAACCCATGGGAAGCCACATTCTATATGCCCCACCACGGCGTTACGAAGACCGACATTCGCTCATACCTCTGGGCAATGTACGGTCTAGAAATTACCTATATTCGCACGGACAATTACTACCCTCCAATTCGCGCGCGACCTGGGATGCGAACGAGACGTTATAACAAAGGAATTGCTCTCAAGTCGCGCAAACGTGCTGTCGTGGGTCTCAAGTCGCCATTCATATTCCCAAATATGCGGGAGGATATGACTTTTGAAGAACGCGAAGCCCAGAACGAAGTGCTCGACTCAGAAGTCGGGTTCACTGCCCAACTCGAGGACCAAAAGCGGTATATTCGTCGAGAACAGGGTATGGAACCAGACCCGTGGAATAATCGTGTAATGGGGAAGAAGAACATTATGCGGAACCGCAAGGAACGGAGGGACGAGGCGGAGAACAACATTCAGAAGACAGTGCACTCGATGATTGATGCAGCGATCAAAGCAGGAACATACGGAAAGACGTCCATACGCCCAGATCAAATACCATTACCCGAGAAATAGCGATTAGTACAGTAGTTATAATACAACTATCATGTCCGCCCTCCTTGGGGCTCTCTAGGTCGATCATCGCCTCCTCGTCGAACAAGAATTTGTTTGTCGATGACCTCCCCGCTCTCCGTCCACTTGTATGTCTTAACCGTCTCTCCGAAATCTTCAACTTGATACACACGAAATCTCCGGTCAAATCTAAGAGAATTGGATAAGACGAGAACGACACACAAGATTTGCCTTGCTTACCCAATTTTACCATAGCCTGCAAACCAAAATGCGTCGTCAGCATCACATCCTTGCCCTACATCAATGATCCACGTACCAGAATAGGAGCCTCCCCCGCCGAAACACATCCATACTCCACTACACGATTGGTTGACATGCAGAATTAGTAAGGGCACTCTTGCCGTATTGTGCACGCCCTACCTTATTCTTCGACACCGGTCTGTTATGTGACAATGGCCGTTCCCAATTACTTTGACTTCGAGAGGCCCTCCGTCGGTTCTCTCGCGGGCTCTCAAGATCGCGTCTTCAAAGAAATGGCCATTGTGTTTCGCTGCAGATGGCCGGTCAAATTCGACGCCTACTTGGTATGTGTTGTTATCTGGCCCGCGTTCTGGATCATCGTAAGCCTCGGGTCTACGTAGAGAAAGTTAGAAACCATGGTGCACTATTGAAGAAACGACTCGCAATGGGATGTGAAAAAAGACGAGGGCGTTCGGTTTGGCAAGAGTCACATTCGCGTCGTGATCTCTACGGCTGCTACCCCATACGTGTCCAAAGTCCTTCGCACCATCCGGGGTGAACGGACGTGCAATTGGGTCTATGAGTTTTGACTCGTGAAGGAACCACCGTCGCTGACTCTGGTACATCACACAATCAGAAGAGTGCCAAACCTAAGCAAGCTTATAAAACGGACCCCATGGATCCAATCATACTCAGTGGGCTTCCACGGTTGCCAGCCCTTTTTTGCGTATGCCCCTGAGTCTAAGAAATATAGAGTCAGGAGGTGGGTCTTGGACCTGAAATTCAACCAACGGTAAGCAGTTTGCACATGAAGTTGCTGTCGAGCGCACGCACGGGTCAGCACTGAATACTTTGAGCACATAATTTCCAACGCCGTGGACCTCCTGAGGGCCCGCCTTTGACAGGCTATATGGCAACGCCTCTAACAATTTCATCGCGTCTTGCCTCGGAAGGTTGTCTTCGCTATCATGATTGCCGAAAACAGCAGCCCAGCTTATGTTGCGGTCGATCACTGTGGCAGCAAATTTGGCAAGTACAGATTTTGAATCCCAAGATGTATGTTGCCCGTTGAGTTGGTCTCCAGTGAAAACTACAAGGTCGGGCTTCTCGGCATCTAATGCAACTGAGAGCAATGATTTATCTGTCTCGACGTCGCCGTACTTGCAGGGCGTGTGTGAAGTCTGCAAACATTTGCCTCGGGAAACCGAATAGTGCAAGTCTGCAATTTGCATTATCTTGAACGTTCCGTTGTGGTTGAAGTGCGGGGTCTTCGCTTTCGGAGCATCTGCATTACAAGTGCATGAAGGTCAGCTATAATGCATTGCTGCCGGTAATGGAACTTACGCTTAACACCGCGTCGATAAACAATCGACACAGATGAAGTTTTATCGTCCCCTGTGAATACGTCTGGCTTCACCCTTTCAAACCCGAAGAAAGGTCGGTTTTCTCCATACAGGACTTCAAAGAGAATTTGAGTCCGGGAAATGGGGGATGCGAGTCACGACGCACCATCGAGCTCCGTGATCACATCCTCGATTTCCTCGTCTTCAGTGGCATCGGTCAGTGGTGGGCGAAGCCGGTACCACAAATATACATCCTTTCCACCCCCGCGCACGCCATCAGCTAGAGAGCCGGGAGCTTTATGCCACATGCTCTTCGGCGCTGGTAGTAATTCAATCTCGTCATCGGCCAGAATAAGGAGGGACGTGATGAGAGGAACGTCGAGTCTCCGCGAGCGACGGTACCATATACTGAGATACCACTTCCCGGTTTTGGCATTTAAATCGCGCTCCACGCGCACCCACTTCCCCTTGAGGGCATCCTCTTCTTCAGTAGTGCCTACACGCCAACGTACTTTTCAATATGCAGACGCCGGCAAAATGCGACAGACCACTTACGAGGATCACAATAACTGAGGAGGTCTGGACGGAATAAGCAAGGTCGAATGGCTATCTCAGTTACTGAAATGTGAAACTTGATCAGAAGAAACATGCAGCCCCGAGGAATATATGACACCCACTTCCTGTGCGGTGGGGAGTCAATGGGTTCCATACGTCAAGTCTGAAGCTTGTGGAAGCAGGCTTGGAGTCATTATCCTCCACATCCCACCAGTCTGTTGACTTATTGGGCTTAGTGGACGGGGGAGCGGAATTGGAACCAGATGGGATAGTGACGTTTCCAAAGGCCACTACATCATACGCCTGCCACCCCACATGTTGGAGATTTCCAAGTGTTATAGGGCGGTAATAGAGATGGAAGGTAACAAGAAGCACAAAGAACGTGAATGTTCCAACAGGTATGGAACTTTTGAAACAGCGTCGAGCGTCGAATTTGGCCATGTCATTGTCGAGGGTGCTAAGCAGGAACAAACATCTCCCTTTTGGCATCGCACACGGAATTCGTTTCCCCACCAAACTATCTCACTTTCGACGGCACGTTTTGATATTAGTAATAAAATTAGTATCGCTACACGCTGGCTAGACTCGTAGCCACCCTCGCAGCGGCTCAAACCCGACCTGTCAAGCAATTTAAACCTGCTCGCCTCCACCTCCACCCCGCAGGAGCTGTGCGGCGGAATGTTTCGGGGATCTCAGGCGGCTTCAGCACGAGGGCCTCACATGACTTGGTCACCTTCAGGGACTTGTTGCCAGTCAACGGTGCGAAACTGCCTGCTTTCAACAGGGTGGCACACCCAAACCCATTGGCTTGGTTCGGACCGGAGTCTGTCACTAGATTCAGTTAGTAAACTTATCCCCGTCTACGGAATCGCTCTTTCTAAATTTCATTCCAGTCAGGAGCGCATTTACCTATGAGGACGTTCCAAATTTGATAGGAAAGCCACCCGAGGTATGCACCGTATGCCGTCTAGTTTATCAGTCGATCGTAGACACCGCACCTTATTTTACGAATAGGTTCTTTTCACTGGTTAGTAGACGGATGGTCTTCTGTATGTTCTGTGAAATGCATTGAAACGTTCACAACTCGAACAGGTCGAACCAATTGTGGGAAGTCAACTCTTATTCAGTCCATGACCAGAACCAAGGGCTTGGTCAGGACATCATCTAAGCCGGTACCCTAACTTTTTTCTAAATGCTGATATCAAATTTATGGAATTTTGCCCGCTAAGGGTTCGACGCAAAGCCTCAACTTCTTTCTGGTTGGGTCACGTAATTTGCCGCCGAACAAGTTTGTGTGTCTTGTTGATGGACCTGGCTATGGAGGTCGTGGCACAGAGGCTCAGGGCCGTCTCTTTGAAGAATACGTCACGAATAGAGAAACGTAAGTCACCCCTCCCCGTTCCGTCGTCGTCACGAATGCTTAGGAACTTCGTAAGATTAAAACATATATTTATCCTATTCAATCTGGACGATCCAATCAATCGTTACGACCGGGCAATGCTTGAATGCTTATCAGACCTACTCAAGAACCATCCGCGCAGCGTAAAAATGCAACCTGTGTTTACCAAGTTAGATAAACTCGCCAGAAGAAATGCGCGAGGGAAGATAATCAAAGCTCGCGAGGCTTTGCATAATTTGGCCCCGGACGCGCTTGAACCATGGTATCTTGTGCGTGCTGGTGGAAAGCCCTCGCAGTGGGTTGGCGTGGATGAAATGCACAAGGCCGCGTTATTAGGTGCGGGCCTTTCTGTCCCCAAGCCAGCCAAAACGGACAGCGGTCTCGCTGGGATCGACACAAGCCGCACCGGGACAGTAGGTGGCCCGTTGAACACTGCCAACACATGACGCTCTCTTCGCATTAACTTCCCATATGCTCCCACCCACCCCACCACTCGCAGCAGATGCTATTTTGTATCATAAATTATATGTAACGCATGCATTCGTCGCAACCATCTCATTTGTTTTGCACGCATCACATAACACTATCCATGGATTACATCTTTGAACATTTAACATAGATATCCCTGGCTACCTCATAGGAGCAGCGTTCAAAAGATCTGCGCGAGATGGGATTCAAATTATGTCATAGAATAAATAACAAGCGACTCATACCTTTCGCAGCAGCATTTTCAGCTCCAGTAAGCCCAGAGTCGTGCTCCTCGAGGAATGCGTCTACCTGTTTACGAAACCACATCCACGTCAATGCGCCACACTTTAGAGCCCAAGTTGACGAATACTATACCTCATCCATCACACGCTGATCTACATCACCTTCAACTCCATCTAACGAATCGAGATCGTCCATCCCACTATCATCATCCATTGCTTCATCGATGGCAAACGGTGTTCGCTCCATGATAGTTGTGGATGCGAGTTGCCGCACAAGTGGCGTAAGTGGTTCGCTTGGACCACCGATCGAATCTGCATCGCTCTTGATTGACGAAGAGTCTACGAGTGTCTTTCCGGAAGTGTCGATCGTAGTGTTCGAGAGGCGAGAGGCGCCTGAGGGAGAGCGGTTCCGTATTGATGGTGTCAATAGCGACTCGCGCGGTTTTGGTTCTTGAAGACCACGATCAAACTTGCTAATGGATGGTCGGGTGGTGACCTGGGATTTCTTCAGCGCAAGAAGATGCTCTCCCTATCAAGAGATGCCCTCACCTGGTGCTTGCCCATAGTCTTACCAATTGAATCGGCCACATTGTTAAATAGTTTCCTGTTGTCATCGTTGTTGATGAAGGATGAGACCAAGCTGCCGAGGAAACCTCCTCTCTGAGGTTGCATCGATTCGGGAATTGGAACTGGCTCAAGCTGCAATGACGCCGACAGGTCAGCGTCGAAGAATGATTCCAATATCTCATCCGCGAGAACAACCATGCGAAAGCTATTGTGACGACAAATGTGAGCGCACGTAGGGGACGAGGGCACCAATGGAAAGACGCACGTGGCTAAGTTGAGGTATGGTTTCTTGGGACTGAACTCCTCAGGATTTGATCCTTGCAGATCTTCCGAGGATAATAACGCATCACCATATTCGAATACATTAGACATGAAGCGGCTAACTGCTCCGAGGTAAGCGTCTCCTATCTCCGACCTGAAGATGAACTAGCGGTAATTTGGGTTCGTGAGATACATGTCCACGCATTTAATAGCAACTTACTAGGAGTGACTCGGAAAGTTGAAGAACTTCATCCTTGGTGAGAAAGCCATCTAGGTCACCATCGTGGACATTGAAGAACCATTCAATATTGGCCATCAAGTCATTGAACATCACTGAGTCCAATCCCAAAACAAGGTCCTGGATTGCAGCGTCAATCGAAAATGGGTCCCAAGGCGACGTTATAGATCTTGTTCACTAACCTGGTAAGACAATGCGCCTCGCTTAGTTGTATCCCAGAAATAGCTGCGTTCTCACTCAGAACGCTTATCGTGCGCCATACTACATTATAATGCTCACAAAAGCCGGTCGATGAACTCATGTTCAGCCACAGTGCGGATTGTTCGTTCCTGTAGATCATCATAATTAGTGTTGAAGCAAATAAAAATAAAAATAAAAACTTACATTGAATCCGTTGGATACTAATGTCTCATCTCGAGCCCAGCTTGCGATATGACTCAGGAACACCCGGAAAGTCTTCAACCCGATCCTTGTTTCTGGCTTGCCGGCTGCATCCCGTGCATCATCAGGAGACGGTTTAATGTCTGTCGGTGGTACATCACAGATCGCTTGGAACAGGATATCATACACAAGACCAACTTGGGCCTTGGTCAGGCCACCCATTGACTTGAGATTTCGGACCGCTGCACGCTTGCTGAACGACTCGATGCCACTAACAATGTCCGTGCGGAACCGCTTCCGCTCGGCGGCAATCGTTTCTTCCGTGATCACTGAGAACTCTCGGAAAGACACGAGCAAAAGTTCTTGGAAGTTTGTTATCGCTCGTGTACGAGGGTCAGATGATTGAGGATGGGCCGAATCTCCCAATGACGCAAAGTAATCCCGCATAAGGCTATAAGGCAGAAGTTGGGTTTGGTTGATTTACGGCGACAGAACCCTCGTTCAGACGCACTGTATGAACTGGCCGTCATCTTGTATTTCCAACAATTTTTCGCCGTTGATTTTTAGAATGGCTGGAATTGGAGTTAGCTTTCGGCGAGGCCACCACACCTCAGTCGTTCTTTACCTAGCCTATAATTTTTTATCCCGATAATCAGGCATAAGCAGAGCGGAGATGCCACCTCGATGCACCTACCCGACTTGAAACAACACTTTGGGACCCATCGCCAAAAAGCAATCCACAATTCGGAACGCAAATATTAGCGGCATGGAATTGATGTACCTAGGCATTGTTCAGCTCAACAGAATAACAAAGGCGCTGGCACGTGCTTACAGGCTCAGGAACCACGGCAGAGAGGCGACCGAGAGCTGGACGTCGATTTCGTGGAAACGATCGTGAATGATAGGGAGGCACTTGTGTACGAGGGATTCAAAGACACGCTGGTCCAATAGAGTGCCGTACATGCTTGGGCTAAGAAACCTCGGGTTAGGCATTCGCTGTTCAATACGCTTCAAATGTTCAAACCTATAGTAGCCAGGCAGCAGTCTATTGCAGAACACTTCCAGAAGCCAAAATGCTTGTTCCTCGGACATAAAACTAGAGAAATGACGTGAGAAATATCCGGAACGAGACAATATTTGGATGACACCTGCATAAGGATAGCAGCTACCAGTATATTCATGGCCTGCAGCATAATGTCAGACACCACAAGTGGATGAACCTAGTATACTGGCACACTTGACAGTAGCCGACGTCCGGATTTTTCCAACTATAAGCCGTCAGAACCCTGCGTAAAGTGTCAATGCCCCTCTCTGTTTGATAGGCTGGATATTCGGGAAGGCTGCGATTCAGATCCTTTTCGATTTCTTCTGTGCTAGTGCTGACTCTTCCTTCATTCTCCTTTAAGAGCTGCTGGTAAGCACCGGGATTCTCAAAGCGAAGATACAGGGAGCCAGACAGAGCCTCCCACAATTCGCCTCGGAGTCGGTTGGGAAGACCGACTTGAACCAACCGCGTGCATTGAGGGTAACGGAGAAGCGTCAGGTGTCGCCCGTGAGCTAAACAGGGGGTCAGCAGTGGGGCTCGGATCTAAGCGCGTGCCGCCCACCTCGCAAATATGCGGTCCAAAGCTTGATCTTTGATGCCTCTCTCAACCTGCATCAAATACATCAGCGATGATGGATGCGAGAGGGGCACAGGCAGTGATGCATACTTTTTGGCATCGCCGGGGAATTTGAACGTAAAGCCTAGCCCGCCTAAATATTCTCCTTGTATGGCGTCGCTATCTTCCGGTGCGTCAGGGTCCTTGATGATGCTTCCATCTTCGCGTTCTTTGTCAGTCGCGACGTTTGAGCCGACAGGAATAATGACCTCCGAGTACAGTGTCTTGGCGAACGGTCTTACCGCCCTCATCTGACCACGGTCGAGCTCTAGCTTCAACGCGTCTCGGAGGAAAGTGCTGAATGTGTCGGCCGCGGGCCTCAATGATGTCAATTGAACCACCTAGCAATCGCGTTGAGGAGAATCACGAGGATGTGAGAGGCAGAACGTACAATCTTCAAATTGTGCCATGTAACAAGACTAAGAGCATAGACACCGGTACGAGAATTGAGTCGTTCAACACGTCTTACCGTGCTCAACGGCAAGGTGAACTGGACCGATTTTCGATCGAGCGAGAGGAAACAAAGAAATGGAGAGAACAGATAAAGCCGTCCCGCCTACATAAAATGGTTATGGGTAAATCACACTGATCCAAGATAGTGCTATTTGTTTGGGCACACATAGGACTCCTCTTGACCCTCCAGCGTCAAGACTGCAGTAATTTCCTGCCTCAGCTCGAATTGATTTGGCACAGAGAATTGCAATCGCAGATTGTCATGATGCGTGGGCTCTTTCTGAGTCCTCAGGGAGGTTATTGTGGTCATGGCCTAGAACCGTTGCCGTGGCCAAAACAAGGGCCAAAATAGGCGCCCATGACACTCGACTGTCAACATCGTTCATGCGAGGGTACAGGATAGCTTTCTCCCTCGTTGGACCTCGCCCTGTTCCCTCCGATATCTTTGAAGACCTTAGGGCATACCAGCAAACACCCCGTGCTTCCCATCGGAAATCTGTCACCCGGCACTCCCCCAGCGACTATAGATTTGGGCCTATCACCGTTGCCTGGGCAGACTTTGGAGTTTCTTTGCGATCGGACATGGTCAATACAGCATCGACAAGTGCCACAGCTAGCAATATTGATATTGCATCGAGTCAGTCCTTCGCACCCCACCCGCATTTGTTGATCGTAAGCGAACCCTTGCTTCTAGGCAGCAATCAACTTAGTGCTGAGTTTGTTCCTACCGTACATGGCAATAATGGGGCCATCTCTTTTGGTTCAGCCACGCTTGGAGAAGGTGTAATTCGAGTATTTCGAGAGAATGTAACATTGCCAGATTCGGAGACCACTGTGGCGCAGAACGACTACACGATGTTGGCCGTGTTGGCAGTACCCACTTACATGACTCCTGCTGATTTCCTCACGTATATTGCCCCTGCCGAAGAAGGGTTGGCGCACCTCCGACTGCTCAGGTGAGCGGGGACTTTTCCGCTCCGCTGTCATCTAAACACTCGTATTGGAAGGGACGTGCTGGAAAACCGGTCAATAGCCTTACTGAAGTTTAGGGCTCCCGAAGATGCAGAAGAGTTTACCCAGGTGTATAATGGACGCGAGTTTAATTCGATGGAGGTCGGATTAATTGACATCTTTCCATCTCGATTTTACTGACCACTTCGCTAGCCCGAGACGTGTCATGTTGTGCGTGTGACATCCATTTCGGTGGATATCGTGGATAACGCGGCCACCGGTCTCCTTCAAACACCGACGAAGGGGCAGAGCGAGGTATATGAATTACCAACTTGCCCCGTTTGTCTTGAACGAATGGACTCAGCCGTAACAGGGCTGGTGACCGTGCCATGCTCGCATACATTCCACTGTCAGTGTCTGAGTAAATGGGGAGACAGCAGGTATTGTTCCGCACTTTATGTTTGGAACGTGCCCTCTCACTGTGCCGCGAACATAGATGTCCCGTGTGTCGGTACTCCCAAGCCCTGCTCACATCACATCCTCGAAGTTCAAATTCCGTTCGTAATATTCCTTTCTCGGGCTCACGGAGCAGTTCGCTGTCGAAGTGCTCGTCTTGTGATTCGACAACAAATTTGTGGATCTGCCTTATATGTGGGAATGTTGGTTGTGGGAGATACGGACGAGCCCATGCCCATCAGCATTATACTCAGACTACACATCTTTACGCTCTCGAGTTAGAGACCCAGCGCGTGTGGGATTATGCCGGGGACGGCTACGTACATCGATTGATTCAAGTGAGTGATATTTTTTTATCATTTCATCATGACAGTTTCATCATGATCCCATTTCAGAACCGCGCCGATGGCAAATTGGTCGAACTACCGAGCGCCTCTGCGATGACGCCTTCATTTACCACTCTAGGCGCATCGAGCACGTCAACATCTGACACCAACAGTGGGGGCCGAGGAATGGGCCCCAGTCCAGCTGACGCCCTTGCTGCGGAGAAAGTGGAAGCGATCGGAATCGAATATAGCTATCTCCTCACGAGTCAGCTGGACAGTCAGAGGGCCTATTATGAGGAATTGCAGACGCGCTACATTCACGAGCTCGAAGAGCTCCGCGAGCGCCTTGCCTCTGTGGAAGTGCAAGCGAGCACGACAAGGGAGGCCCAGGAAAGGGAATCGCAAGAGAGCAAGTCGCTCGAGGAACGAGCTACAAAGGCGGAAGCTCGAGCAGAACGCTCGATGCAACTGGCCAGAAAATTTGAGAAAGATCTCAAAGACGAGCGTGCCGTTAGTCAGGGGCTTATGGAGACAATAGCTGCACTCAAGACGCATGGAGAGGCGGCTTCGAAGGAGACGGCTGACATGAGAAAAGAGCTACAAGAAGTCCGAGACCAAATGCGAGACGTCCTGTTTTACCTGGAGGCACGAGACAAAATCGAACAAGGGGGCGGCGAAGGTACTATTGGTGAGGCCGCCGGAGGATCTTTGTCTATTGCGACCTCCCAGGTTCTCGCCGAAGTTCCGCATGCGCCGTCTCGCAAGCGTCCAAAGAAGAAAAAGACATAATAATAGTGTATCAGTTGCCATGTATATCGTACACATTGTAATGGAATTACAGCAGCTTCCAAGCGGGCTACGATACAAACTCTCGTATTGCCGTGGGACCCCTCTCACCGTAATCGTTCTTCGTGATAAACCCTTTAGATATCGATGAATCCGTAAACGTGAGCTGAGGATCATATCATGTGAGATGCACAAGTTCGTATGGTATTAAGTATGTTTCACCTTGCCCGTGATACAAGCTCCGAGGTAGGATGCTATTAGCGAGCCTTTATCCCGGTATTCGGCGAAGTAGTCAGGGACCTTCAGCATTCTTAGGGCAATAGGCTGTGCTTGGAGCTGGTTTTCGGGGTCCCTTATAAGATAAGGCATCAGTCGGGAATGCAAAGCAGCCTCTAAGTCTGAAGGCTCTGAGGTAAGCTTGCGATTAACATCAGAGAATAAATCGCACAAACTCTTCACAGATGAATCCCCGGTGAGAAACACACCGTCCCAAGCAATAGGGCGCAGCGTCGTGTCAAGGGTGGCTACCGCGGACCGAATAGCTTCTTGCAATCCAATAGGTTGCTCGGCCAATTTCTGCCGGCGCGGCTCCGGTATAGCAATGCCTAACCGCAGCAATAATGCTGGGTCGAACAGCGGTTCACAGAATTGGTGTCGTTCCCGACCTAGTGTCACCTTTAGAGTGCGTTCTTCGCCACCTTTAGGAGTAAAGTCGAATTCTATGTCAACAAGGTCAAGAGCTACGCGTTCCTTTTCGGCTGCACTTGCTGCTGCCTTCTTCTCCTGTGCAGTCGTTTTTTTACGAGCAGAAGCTGCCTCTATAATGGCCTTCTCTTTTACAGACACGAGAACTGCCGCTATGTCTTCGATACCGGCAGAATCTTCGCTCGGAGGTGGTGGTGCAGAGCCTTCAGTATGTGGGACCTGGATTATACCATCATGCCACGCCTTTCGTATAAGGGCAACAAGAGCTGCATCCAGGTCGTCTGGGGAAAGAGGGTCGGGCGTATTGAGAGTGTTTAAAATGGTAGGATTCCGCTTCAATGTATGCGATAGGTACAATTCGCAATCATGGAGGCCGATTGGAATAGCGGTGATGCCACAACGATAAACTTCGCTCTCGATGATAGGCGTGATATCTGTAGCCTCTTGACTAATATCCACCACAACTCCAGAAACAGCATTCGCGGCGAATAGCTGCATCAGCGGCCGATCAAATATAGCGAGGCCCGCGACATTCAAGCGCTCGAAACAGATTTGTGCAATGTGTTCGTGGGTGACTCGAGACATTAAAGGCAATATGGACAGTAGGAGTGGATACTCATTTTGCGTCCGTCGGAGTTGCAGAAAGGTGAAGAGTATGTACCTCCTATGACATGAGAAATTAGGAATGTAATCTTCCTCCATACCAAAATAACCCACCAAATTGCTTCTGCTTGTGGCCAAAGCCTGATTTCAGTATCGTCGAAGGGCCAGAAAATATCCAGGCTTTCTCCCGCGGCCTCTGCTTCGTCTAATGCCGGACCAACAAGAAAAATACCCGGTTTGCTAGCGGATCGAGGACCAGAATCGATTTGCATCGTGTCCTTGCGTCGCCCTACGCGCGCAAGAATTTCCTGACAGCAAGTTAAGTCAAACTCATGGTGAAATGTTGAGACAACGAGCAACTCACAATAGTTGGTGCAGGCAGGAGCTCCTCACCAACACCACGACCAGCGCGGACGATGCGCCTTCCACAGTCAATTATCACAACGCTCGACTTGCGGAATGACATGGCGGGCCGAGCGCGAAACGCAAACAGTTGCAAACTTGTCCGTCACTTGTCACATCGTAAGATTTTCGGATTCGTTTGTATTATTATCTTGCTATCTGCCCACCGTCCTGAAACCGTGCCGACGGCTTTATATCCTTCAAATGCGCGCTCTCCCTGAAATACCTGCGTCTGGAGACCTTCCCTTCACTGACTATACGAGGTGGAGACTCAAAGCGGATGACGGTGGCAGACACATATGGCACTATCTCGAGACTGACGAGGAAGTGGCTAAATGGCCGCAAAATACTGTCGACAAATACTGGCTTGGTCTTCCAACCGTACGTATTTGACACAAGCCGTTGCGTGTCTCTATAATATTGCGGACACACAGGGCCTCCCCGACTCATCCCCCGCGAAAGACGCACTAGACGCCGCACGCAAGGGCTATCGATTCTTCAAAGAGATACAGTCAGAGGATGGCCACTGGCCCGGAGAGTATGGAGGGCCGATGTTCCCTCTCGGAGGACTTGTCATTGGTTCATATGTTGCTGACATGGAATTCACTGAGCCGCAACGGTTAGAAATGATTCGGTATCTTTTCAATCGCGCGCACCCTGATGATGGGGGGTGGGGTTTGTGGGTACACATGATGTTAAATCCGAATTGATTATCTGACAAACTTGCCCAGGCACACCGAGGGCATTTCTACTGTTTTCGGAACGTCGCTCAACTACGTAGCTTTGCGCCTTCTAGGTGTTCCTAAGGACCATCCCGTGACGACTCGGGCAAGGAATACGCTGCATCGACTCGGTGGGTGCTTTCCGCAAAGAATTTTATTCCCATTGAAGTCTTTTGTTTCAACAGGAGGAGCCACGGGTGCTCCGTCTTGGGGCAAGTTCTGGCTCTCAGTGCTAAACGTCTATGACTGGGCTGGGAACAATCCCATACCCCCTGAGTTATGGTGAGCAAATTTCAGCATGACCTCTCCCCCTCCCCGCCTGGAGTCAGTTGACACACTTATATAGGTTGTTGCCGGACTGGGTACCGATACATCCGCATCGATGGTGGATACATGTTCGGAATGTCTATATCCCGATGTGTTACTTATATGGAATCAAGTACAAGCACCCGGAAAATGCCCTAATCCTGTCGCTCCGTCAGGTTCGGGCTACATCGCTTCCAATTATCAGTTTGTAAACCTTATCCCTTTCAGGAACTCTATGTCGAAGATTACGATCACATCGATTGGCCGCCTCAGGCCAATAACGTTGCTCCAGGTGACATATATTACCCACACACCGCATTGTTGGACGCTCTAAACGCCATCGTCCGAACATACGAGCTCTGTGCCCCTCATTTTCTCCGCAAAGCCGCACTTGAACGCGCATACAAGCTACTCGTCTACGAGGACGAAAATACATCGTATCAAGACCTCGGACCTGTAAACAAAATGCTGAACCTTATCTGCCGAGCCCATGTCGAAGGCCCGGATAGTGAAGCATACAAGATGCACAAGCTCAAGCGTTTAGACTTCATGTGGATCGGCCCCGAAGGCATGATGATGTGCGGAACCAATGGCTCTCAATTGTGGGATGTCGCGTTCATGGCACAGGCCCTCGTTGAAACTGGACTTGCCGAAGAGGAAGAAAATCACGCTTCTATGATTGCTGCATTGGGCTGGCTCGAACAGTGCCAGATTCGTGAGAATCCGAAGCATTTCAAATCAGCGTACAGACACACGACCAAAGGCGCATGGCCATTTAGCACCAAAGAACAGGGGTACACGGTGAGCGACTGCACTGGAGAAGGGCTGAAGGCAGTCCTGTACATTCAGAATTATGTCAGGTAAAGCTGAACACCTGATACGTGTCTCATTTGCGCTCACAAAAGTTTCTAAGAGGGGCTCCGAAGGCCGTCTGCGACCGGCGATTGTTCGATGCAGTTGATGTGATTCTCACACTGCAGAATTCAGATGGGGGTTTCGCGAGCTATGAGCTCGTGCGTGGTCCGACCGCGTTCCTCGAAAAAATCAACCCTGCGGAAGTATTTGGTTCGTGTCACCTTTCCATCCAATGAGACACAGGCTGGCCCCTGATCATCGGATAGGCAACATCATGACGGAGTACACGTACCCCGAATGCACAACATCAGCTATTTCGGCGTTGTCTGTATTTAAGAAGTTCTATCCTGACTATCGTGCGGCGGACATTGAGTATGTCATCTACTGTATCCCACTTTGCCATTTTCTCACTTTGAACCATAGAAATGTTACTAGCAAGGCGATTGCTTTTCTGTATAATGTACAACGGCCTGATGGGTCATGGTATGGATCATGGGGCATCTGTTTTACCTATGCAACTATGTTCGCCTTGGAGAGTCTTGCGTTAAACAGCGAGACATACTATAACAGTCCTCGAGTACGTCGCGCTTGCGAATTCCTGCGGTCAAAGCAGAAACTCGACGGGGGCTGGGGCGAGACATATATGGTTCGTGACATCTTATCCCTACCACATCAATGCTTACATTTAATATTTTTCTGGTTTTAGAGCTGTGTCACTGGCATCTACGCAGAGCACGCTGAATCTCTAGTTGTTCAGACCGCATGGGGTCTCATGTCCCTCATCTATGCGCGCTATCCTGAACGCAAACCAATCGAACGCGCTGTTAAGCTTATCATGTCGCGTCAATTGCCTGTGAGTATTCGTATTGCCGTCGGCAATCAAATCGATTAGTTACAACACTTTCTTGCCCGCCTACCAGGATGGATCTTGGGCTGCGGAAGCTATGGAAGGGATTTTCAACAAGAGCTGCACCATAACGTATCCCAATTTCAAATTCAGCTTTGTGATATGGGCTCTTGGGAAGGCCCATAAACACCTGGAGTCCCTGAAAAGTCTTGATTCGTGATTACTCCTACGTCGCGAAATTGCTGTATCTACGCGGCTCCATTTCCGTTCAGCCCAATTTGTATTAGGTGGTTTATGCTGGACAATTATTATTGGGCTAATGCCATGACCATCAGTTCGGCAATATCTTCGTTTAGCAGCTGTGTAGTCTTTACATCTTGCTCCACAGCCCAATCGTAGGCTTCATTGAGAAGGACGTCCGTCAGTGGGACATTGCTCCTTGCAAGCGAGGTGATGATATTTGACACTCGAGAAATAGCCGCCCGTGTGGAAGGATCAATAGGCTGTACGTGCGGAATGATTGTGGAGGCAATCAGACACGACACACGAGGGAACATGAGAGACGCACGTCATTGACGTTAGAGTAAACAGCTTCCGCATCAAAACCTTCTTCGCCTACTTGCTGGTGCTCTTGGATATGTTTGCTCACCCATATGTATCCGTTCATACCAAGGATAACGTCGACGCCACATGGCATGGAGAAGAAGTGTGACTTGAGGCGTCGGATGAGTGTAGCGGGAACCACCACTAGCTGACCATTTCGTAGCTACGACGGGGTTTTAAGTCAGGGCACAGAAAACTGGAAAAAAGAAGGTAAGGCTTTTTTTTACTTTTCCAAATTTGAGGGAACGAGTGTGTAGCGATGGTGCTCCGTCGGCAAAAAGTGACTGGACTTCTGCGACAAAAAGATCGCCCTCTTCGAAGAAATTGCGCATTTGGAGCTCATCTGCTTCGAGTTTCCTTCTCTTAGCGTGAAACGTAAGATGGTATGTAAGCAAAATATGGGGGAGTGTTTCTGGTGGAGTCACCTGGATCCCGCCGGGAAGGTTGACGGAGGAAAGCATGAGGATTCCATCGAGACGAGCATTCAGCTCCACTTTCCACCGCCTGGGGCCCACCTACAATATACGAGACCGGTTTGATAGCGGATACGACATTAGAGGGCGGGAATCTTGATGCATTCAAGCAATAACAGCACACACACTTCTGAAATGCGACCGACGACAAGATCCCCGACTTCAGGATTATACCTAAAAAAGGGTGAATATGGACACGGGGATACGAACCGACAAGAACAAAGAATAAAGTACCTCGATTTCAATGCTCTCACAGTAATCAGCTTATTGACGCGATCGACGATTCCCGTAACGGATGCTACCACTTCGTCGTCTTCAATGTATGTGCCGTGGCCGCTTCCCAAGGTAATATAGTAAAATTAGGGGCTTCTTTGCGTGCAATGTAATCAAGGACATACCGCAACACAGCAGACGAAGAGGCAATAGCTTCCCCGGGTGATGTTATCCTCGATGAACTGTCGTCATCTTCCTCGAGCTCCATGTCAACATCACGCTGAACATCCGGGTGATGTTTTTGTTTGGTCACTCTTGAGTAGTATATGGGATTATCATGATGCGAAAGGAGAGCAGTGACACTAAACATTTGGCTCGATGCGCCACAAGTGACACCACGTGACAACTGTTTGCAAAACAGGGTTAGCCAGCGCAACATCTTAATCTTGTACTTGTGAGCTTGGCTCCCGGAATGGGGTATGGGGAGATTATGTTATAATTGACATGTACCACTGCCGATTCGGTTGGCCATTCACGGATACAAGACGGCGAGTTGAGTTGTTGATTCCTTCGCCCCAAATTATTATACGGTATTGACGCATCATCTTTCTCGCGTGACATGAGATCGATTCAAGGATCCGTGCATCCTGTATTTACGGGCCTTCAATTGGATCTGAGCTCTCCTTCATCCCGTTCTCCTATATTTGCGTCATATCACTATGTGTTGTCCTTGGAGTTTTGGTTGGGCTTGCATCCGCCGCACGTTTGGCTCTTCCCCCCTCTAATATCGGACACCGAAGTGACTGGGACAAATCCGCCTTGCTGCTTCGGAGAACGATGTGGCCACACACCGAACAGCGTCGAATTCACCCCCTTCCACCGCCGTCCGCGTCTCCCTCCCCGTCTCGGGCGCCGACCCGAATGGTGGCGCTAGACACTGTCCCGAATATCTCGAAAGCCTTCGAATCGAGCCATTGGTCACTTGTCCTTGTTTATATTCCGACGCAGACACTGCTCTGCAGCATTGTGTACGTTTATGCTGAGCAATCACCTGTTTACCCTATTTGTTGGTCTGAGCGCAACCATCAATGCACATTGATTTGTCAAGGGTTACTCTTGGTTTACTCGTTCCCAATCAATCACATGAGCGGGGGCTACTAATGAGAAAATTTGTCCACTGGAGGACCGGTCCCAGCTTACATTGTTGCAATGCTCAACTGGCCACCTGAGGTGATATGCGTCGTCACGGCATGTTTCGCTCGGCGATACCTCGAAGGTAAAGCCATCTGGGGCGAGAGATATGCGAAAACTGTGTGCAAGATAGCTCCTCAGCGCGAGCAACATGTCCGCTGGGTCCAGCGAGATAGTGAGAAGCTCCTCGCAGGAATGGAGATGTGAATGAAGCGGAGTAGCAAGGAGATTGGTGTTGTGGGCGGCGATGACACTGCTTCCCCGGTTAATGCATCATGCGGAGCACGCCACTCGTACTGTATATTCCTTCATTCGGTTGGGCATCGCTTGAAGAAGAGGATTCCTCGCCATCTAGCTTGTCTTGATATGGCTGGTGCGTGACCGCGGCTTGTTGTCTTACAGCCTCATCGTGTTCCTACCGAATAACCAGATTTCTCAAGACGCACAGAGACTGGCGGATGCGGAGAGTGCTCAGCGGAAACAACCTTTGGGCACCACGGTCAACCCCGTGGAAAAACCTGGGTATTATCTGTATGCTAGCGGGATATAATGTCGATCATACATACATGTTGCTAAAGGCGCCCTAGCCTAATATTTACGATAGCTGAGAAGCAAAGTGGATAGCGTGGTGACTTCATATGCGTTAGCATCTCACCCTCGTTTCCTAACGGACAGGGTTCGCTGCCTTCGTGATCTCTGTCTCTCCATCACATGTAATGCTGCAGCTAGCGGAAGTGGCACTCGGGTTGATGAAAGGTTCCAATCATCATTTAATCTTCGAGGGTTACTCACTGGCTGGGAGTATCTCCGGAACTGATCTGGAAATCAAGATCAAATGGGGCACGACTTCCAGGATACGTGACAAGAACAGCGAAGGGGAGGATGCCCGGAACATGTTTATTTTGTGGACGAGGTGAGAAACGCATTTCAAACCGTCGTGGTTCGAAATCAACGTCGACAATGCTGTGACCCTCCGACCAGGCTTTTGTTCTCGTCGGTGAAAAACCAAGTTGAATGCGTGGGGGGAATCCTCCTGTCAATGTTACTGTGTTCGACTCAGAACGCTCGACAGTTGAGGTGTGGTAATTCTCTGTATGTCGATGTGGCCACACGTTCTACAAGTAATAGTGCACAAGGATCACCCCAACGAAAACCGTATGCACTTACTGTAATTTTGGCCTGTTCATTGGCACTGCCTGTATCGCGCAAGTTCCCTTCCAAGAGGAGTTGGGGAATTTCTGCCGTCTTGTGCTCGAGGCAAAACGCAAGAAATGCAAGACTTTTCTTTTTTACCTCGAAGAACCTGAAATGGTAAGTGTCAGAGTTATTATAGCATGTATATGAGCTGTTCATAGTTATTATTACAAACGTTTGGTGAGTTTGAATGACCTTAAGCGTGCATGCACTTCTTTTAGTGATTATGAAGCGCTTGTGTTTAACTTTAAGTTGGAGGGACCCGACGAGGACATCCGCTTGGGTGAAGTAATTTAGCATAAATCGTGCGGATTCTAGCAATCAATCATACCATCATCAGCACCAGCTTGAAGAAATATTACCATTGCATCAGGAGCCGAAGGGATTGAAATTGGTTTACTTTCACCCTCGGGAGTCTTAGCGTCGGACGCAGGGCGGGGGCTGGGGTTTTTTGCGCTGAGAGATAGTGAGCCACAAAATACATATTTTGCGCGAGCACCTCACCTTGGTCTTTGCACGGGAGGGTATGGAATGTCAACATGAGGACTTAAGCGATCCCCACTGATGAGATCCCGGACATGCTGAGCGGCACTATGGGATGAAACTTCCATGGAATCCTCCAGTGTACTTGCATACTGGTCTATTGCTGCGTGAACGGGTTGCCTTTGTTGTTCGATATAGATATCAAATGCCATATCAATGAGAGGGCCGGCTAAAGGGCGAATGCCTTCTGAAGTCCTGGTATTGTAAAAGATCATGCGTAGGATCAAAATAAGATCCGTCACATATTTCATTAGACCCAAAACAAGAATCCTTTTCTGCACGGGACTTTATAACCAGACCGAATGTTAGTAAGTTGATGCGGTAGAATAAACCACCCACTGACATGAAGTCATCGGTGTTTCCCAACTCAACACCATTCCTCAGTTTCTGCAGGCGAAGCGGCTGAGATAAGAGCTAAATCAAACCCGTCACACTCAATCTACTGGGGTAAGCAAAGGCACGACACACTGGCACTTACATTCCCATGGTCCTCGAAATTCCAGATCCGGATCAAATCTTCATCCACGCGCCTTAAGCGGTCATCAAAGGAAGCCTTACTCTCAAGTGATCCCAACGCTCCTAACCGAGGCGCCATCGGGTGATATCAATATGTTGCTCCATTCGGAACGAATGGACGCAACCTTTTAGTACGATCCTGAAAATTGATGCGTGAGCTTCATTCTGCAGATCCGGGAGCATATTGCTGGACACACTCAATTGATGATGTGACCTTGTCATCGGGATTTGCCCTCTGCGCAATAGAGCTCCCCAACGCCGCACTGTTATTCCTTAGCCCGAATTTGTTGGTGAGGAGTTGCTGGGTAGTTTCAACGAGATTCCGAACAGATGTTCCGTGAGGCGCGCGCACTGCAATATTTGAGATCAGCATCGAAAGCGAGTGTCCTGCAGAGATCTTACCAGAGACTTTGGCATGCGGATAGTTGGCCTTGCCCGTGATTTGACGAAGTTGCTCAAAGTAGATATTCTGCAGCTTTTCAACCTCGTCCTTCACAATACGATCTACATCCTCCTGCGACGCATCTGGGTATTTGAGACTGACACTGACTCGGGTCACATCTTCTAATACGTCAAGTTTTGTGAATACCATGACCACAGGGACTGCGGACAATGAGGATTTTGGTGTCAATCCATATACAGAGTGCGAGTACAAAAACACGAACGTCTGTCAGAGTAATTGATCAGGATTTGCTCGTCAGACCTGTCAAAGGGACTTGGAGCAGACAACGATGAGCATAGCCTTACGACAAGTGACGTTTACAGAACAGAACAGACGTCAGGGAACTGATTGACAGGGGTTGTCAGATAAGAGGCGGCACATACCAAATAGCATGTAGCTGGTCTTTGGGCTCTCGCTGGTCGAGGCGCTGTTCAATGAAGCTCTGAACCGTGCCACTCTTTTGCGGGCGCAGTCTTTCGAATCCTTCTGAGTCGTGGAGGATAAACATGTCGTTGCTTGGCGAAATGATCTCATCTTCGATATTGTGTTTACCAGCAAATCGATGTGACTCATGCTGAAATGTCCCGCCATTCATGTTCCAAATATTGGTTGTTGCACTGCACCACCGAGAAATCCATCGAGGGAGCTTACCAAGTCCACACCAAATGCTTGATTGATCAGCGACGTCTTGCCCGCTCCGGTCTAGAAATTCGGGCCATACAAACGTGAGATTGACAGGGTGTTTTTCGTTGTGCGCAATGTGCATCAGTGGGTGTAGATACCTTTCCTACTATCAGGAGTCGAAAACTTCGCTGAGGTTAGCATGTGTTACGCTTCGGGTGTATGCCTCCGTACCGTGGAGCCGCGATCGGTTCGAGGAATTCAGGTCGCTCATTAGCCATTCGTTAATGTAGTAGAGATAGCTGTTCTATATCTGGATGGAGACAAAAGGGGCAGTCGGCGCTTTGGGCACCCATGTAAGTCACGAGGCCTGTACGAGGCTGCTCACCATCTTTCCCTATGTCAGAGACAGCAGAACCGTTTCAAGAACTAAACGCGGGACTCGTGAACACGGACGGCGATGAGGTGACGGCCGGAATCACAGATCAAGACTTTCTTCAATTCCGCCGCAAGTGCAGGCGCTTCCGTGTGCTTGTCATCGGTCCTCGCAATGCGGGGAAAACGACTATATTGGAACGGCTGACTGGGGACAGCATAGAGAAGGCCAGGGTTAGGTCACCAGATGGCGAAACAGTGCGCGTTATCCATACGTTTCTGATGAAAATTGGCAAGTGACTTGACATACCCGCTCAGATCGATGAGCGATTTCAAGGAAGCTTGGCCGTAAGTGCGTGTGTGGACCGGTGTCATTTGCCCCCTGAGCCGTCCTGCGTCCTTCCTGATGCGTAGCGAGGTTCACACGATATTCGGAATGAAATTACGTTCCCCTCCAAGCCAGGCTTTGTGTTCCATGACTCCGAAGGATTCGAATCTGGTCCTTCATCCGAAACTGGGGACAATGTAGTAAAATTCATCGAGAAAGGGAGCAGTGCTGTCACCCATGAGGAACAGCTCCATGCTATTTGGTGCGTGCGTGGGACAAAACGGAGAATCACTAACTAATCACTAACTATCCCATGACCCGCTAACAGGTACTGCATACCTCTCACTGATCCAAGGGGTCTTTCGGAGGAAGAGCTCAATATATTCCAAAGATTTGAGTCTACAGGTTTGGCGCTCGCAGCATCCTGGGAATTGAAGGCGGCCTCACTTAATCTTTATATTCAAGTGCCTATGATCGTCGTTTTTACATTAGGTGACAAGAAGGCGGAACACCTACTCATTGAACGAATCAGAGCATCTGGGGAAGATCTTACTGCAGCAAACATCAAGAGCCACCAGCCTGAGTTAAAGAAAATGGTCCGAGATGACTGTCTCAAGGAAAAAGAGAGGATTGTTGGACAAAACAAGATCGCGAGACGAGGCCTGCGCTTTGCAGTTTTGGGAGGTTTGGCTGCTCAACACCCCTGGTGGCGTGTTTGGAGCCGACAATGAATGTATTTGTTGCAGGACTTAACGAAGATACGCCAGAAGCTGCACAACAGTGCAAAGATCTGCTCCAGCTGACAGAGAATGCGTTACCGGGAATGTCAAGGTTGTTGCTGACGTCGATTCATATGAACAATCTTCAAAGTCGGATTGGATTTGCGATGAAGAGGTGTGTCTACTTTGTGTCCAATTGATTGGTCTTCTGCACTTGCGTTATTGGCTGTTGAAGCTTACTTCATGGGCAGGATGCTCAGTCATTGTAAGCGTGTGATGTTGGTTCTATAACGCACTGATCGGGACAACAAATACATCTGTATAGTTGTGAAGCATTACTCCCCGCACCAAGAGGGTGCGGAGGGCTCAGGAGGCAACAGGCTTGCCAAATTACTTCGGTGAGTTTGCTGAATGAACACTTTTGCCCAAACTAACTCTTCCTCTTTCAACGGAGATTGGTGCCTGGAAGGAGAAGTCACAATGTTGGCTTGTTCAGTTTTGTTCCTATAACACTAGTTGTATATCTCCCTCACTTGCAAATTTTTGTGAGTAATCAGTCAATGTTCCTTGAACTACAATATGATTGCTAATGTGCTGCACCACACTGATCATGGTCAGGATGTCAGTAATTGGGAGCACTTATCTCATGATGCAATGACTGACCCAGTCTTGGACATGGATGATTGATGGTGCAGAGGGTGTGTGTGACCTGCTGATATGATGTCAGTCGGAGAGCTGATACCAGGCAATGGGGTGTGTGTGTGAATGGCCAAATCTGCAGAATGTATGTCCATTGTTGCTTTCAGTATTGTTTTTTTTTGGAGAGCTAATGGTATGGGGGGCATGAATATTCAGTATGTGTGTAATCTCTCAATTTGGGTATTCATATTTCAGAGAGCTGATGGCAGGTGATGGGGCATGAATGGTTGGCTGTGCAGTCAGTATGTGACCTGCTCATTTCCATATCACTGCTTTGGAGGGCTGACAGCGGGTGATGGGGCATGAATGGTTGGCTGTGCAGAGGGTATGTGACCTGCTCATTTCTATATTGCTATTTTGGAGGGCTGACTAGCGGGCAATGCGGCATGAATGGTTGGCTGTGCAGGAGGTATGTGGCCTGCTCATTTCTGTATTGCTATTTTGGAGGGCTGACAGCAGGCAATGGGGCATGAATGGTTGGCTGTGCAGGAGGTATGTGACCTGCTCATTTCTGTATTGCTGTTTTGGAGGGCTGACAATGGGCAATGGGGCATGAATGGATGGTTGGCTGTGCAGAGGGTATGTGACCTGCTCATTTCTGTATTGCTGTTCTGGAGGGCTGACAGCGGGCAATGGCATGAATGGTTGGCTGTGCAGTTGGTATGTGACCTGTTCATTTCTGTATTGCTATTTTGGAGGGCTGACAGCGGGCAATGGGGCATGAATGGTTGGCTGTGCAGAGGGTATGTGACCTGCTCATTTCTGTATTGCTGTTTTGGCTAACAGTGGGCAATGGGGCATAAATGGTTGGCTATGCAGTGGGTATGTGACTTGCTCATTTCTGTGTTGCTATTTTGGAGGGCTGACAGCGGGCAACGGGGCATGAATGGTTGGCTGTGCAGCTGGTATGTGACCTGCTCATTCCTGTATTGCCATTTTGGAGGCTGACAGCAGGCAATGGGCAACGGGGCATGAATGGTTGGCTGTGCAGGAGGTATGTGACCTGCTCATTTCTGTACTGCTATTTTGGAGAGCTGACAGCGGGCAATGGGGCATGAATAGTTGGCTGTGCAGAGGGTATGTGACCTGCTCATTTCTGTATTGCTATTTTGGAGGGCTGACAGTGGGCAATGGGGCATGAATGGTTGGCTGTGCAGTGGGTATGTGACCTGCCCATTTATGTATTGCTATTTTGGAGGGCTGACAGCGGGCAATGGGGCATGAATGGTTGGCTGTGCAGGAGGTATGTGACCTGCTCATTTTTTTATCACTATTTTGGAGGGCTGACAGCGGGCAATGGGGTATGAATGGTTGGCTGTGCAGTTGGTATGTGACCTGCTCACTTCTGTATTGCTGTTTTGGAGGGCTGACAGTGGGAAATGGGGCATGAATGGTTGGCTGTGCAGGAGGTATGTGACCTGCTCATTATTGCTATTTTGGAGGGCTGACAGTGGGCAATGGGGCATGAATGGTTGGCTGTGCAGGAGGTATGTGACCTGCCCATTTCTGTGTTGCTATTTTGGAGGGCTGACAGTGGGTGATGTGGCATGAATGGTTGGCTGTGCAGTCGGTATGTGACCTGCTCATTTCTATATCATTATTTTGGAGGGCTGAGAGTCAGCAATGGGGCATGAATTGTTGGCTGGGTGGATCAACTGTTCACATTTTTGGTCTGGCAACTGAAGAATGTGAGTATAACATTTGTTGATATTCAACCATTATGTGTTTGGGCATTTGGCAATGCTCTCTCTCGTCCCTGCTATTCATAACACTGATGGTGACTTGCTCAGACTCTTCGCACATGCAACTTGCGTTTGACCAAATCACAGCAAGAAGTGATCCAAATAATTAGCCGTTACCGATTTGTTTCCATAAGGGCTCACAAATATCTTGCTACCTTGGTTCAATTTGCTGTGCATGCATGCGGTGGGTAGGTTTAACCTTTCATTGTTTCCCCTTTAATCGATGTTGTTTTGTAGTGTGGTCAATTGTTGCTACTCATTCTTTCCGCGATCCAGATTCTTGTGACTGGTCAACATTTGATCGGTTCCCACCGAAGCAGAAACCAACATTACTTGCCATTGTCCTCAACAAGTTAATTGAGACATTGGATACCCCAGCTGGTGCGGAAATATTGTCTAGTCCCACCTTGTCGGAGATCACAGCCGAACAACAAATGCAGTTGGTTGAGCGCATGCATGGTGTTGTGAAGGATTTGATCCGACGAGGCCTATGAGATGTAGTACCAAATGTATTCGGCTGTTTTTTTTTGCTTGTCCCCAAATAGCTTACACCTGTATGACGTCGCCTGTTGATATATCGGATGTGTTCACCCCAATCAGTGTTTGCGGTGTCCGGATTGCAATGTTGCTTGGCAGATATGTGCGTTTCGGGGGCGGTCGCCGTAAAATAATCCGGGGTGCAGTGACGACGGGCCAGGCAACTCACGAGATTGTCGAGTTGTCATGCCTTCATGAGACATGGGCGGGCCGAGGCGTCCGACACTCACTTGACACGCCGTATAATGGTTTTATATGCAGTCGCGAGACCTTATTACCGAGTGCCCAGTGGACTGGCCAGAGTCACGACAGGTGAAGTAGCATTTGCAGACAGAAAAAGATGGTCATAAGTCGGGAAGAAAAGGTTTACACTGCGCTGGCTCCAGCCTAGTGCGATTCAACAATGCAGCCATATGCGACATAGCAGATAGGGTACCGTCATAAGTTCGGACCGGGCACACTACCCGCCCTCTAGTTCTTCAGGGCTGAACAACTGTTCTTCTGGAGGGGCAGTTTGCGAAGGGCTCGCTTATGGGAGGCATGAGGGTCTGTGATAAACAACGGTTCCGATAAACTTTATAATGGCGAAGGTACTCGACAAGGTTTTGGCAGCCTTGACGTCGTTATTGTCAAGATATGCGGTTGACACGTCTCATCAAACTCGGAGAGCGGCTAACTAAATAAAACAGCTGCCCATAGATGAGTTGACGAAATACTCAATCAAGAGCAGTCCACAAGATCTCACCTGCGAAGACAAGCGTAAGGCCACCGTCCTACGATCTCCAGACCAAGAAAGCCATTTTATCGATGTAGAAGTAAATGAAGTGTTTTGTTTCTATGAGAGATGTGCGATTTAGCAACGTGTCAGGAAACGCGAAACCCCAAACTATGAACATACCATGTGTCACGAAACTGCCAAAGTTTTTGCCAACAACAACATGCCATGTTGGGTTGAATTTCTTGTCCATATCACGTTTGATCTTAGCGGCTATATCTTTCTCGATCGGGTGTTCCTGTAGCGCCGCAACTGCAATGTCCACGGTCTCCTTTACCATCTCATCCGACATGTCAACATTTTTGATCACAGCCTTGGTGAGACTAGCTTCCCGGGACGCGATATCTGTCCCCGTCCCGAGATTACTCGTTGCAGTTTGTGTTTCAGCCATGAGGGGTGAGATATAAGAAGCAGGGCTGGTATGCTGACGCTAAGACTACGATTAATGAGTGCTATTGCAATGAAACGCGTGAGAAAGGTGATCAACGCGAAGAGAATAAGAACGAGCGGCCTATAAGCTCGTCTCACCAGGATATTAGCACCGAATGTGTTGTGTAGGCAGTCAGCCGTCGGAGTTCGATGTTCGAGGTCAGATTCGGTGTTAGCCGACGGCCGATCGTGGCCTTTGAACTCTCCTGAACGCTTCCGCAGTGCACGTCTTCCACAACGCCCATGTCGAACAAAGATGTGAGTGTCCAGCTCGTTGCGGCCCTGGATTATTCATGCTGAGCCTGTTACCCTCTTGAAAGTATTATAACCAAGGAAGAGGAGGATACGGACAGCAACCTTGTGCGCGCGCGATGAGAATTTAAACTTGTTTTGTGACTCGGACACTGACATTAGACGATGTAATGCTCTCAGATCCCCAGGGCCAATACGGTCCTCCACCAGGTAAGCTCACTCGATCGGTTTCGAAGGAACGACCGAAGTGGCGGTATGCTGACGCCATACTCGAGCAGGTGCTCCTCCAGGTCAAGGTGTATGTCGAAATATCATAGGTTATTCATAAGTAAAACAATTTTTCTCTGACACTGTCGTCTTGCTGTTGACAGGGATACTACCCTCCGCCGCCTCAGCAGGCGTACACGCCGGGAGGCTATCAGCCTCAGGTGCGTCGACTTGCGCAGCGCTCATAACTGGGTTTTCGCGGGTTATTAATTTTCCATCGCGTGCTCCCCAGCCCCAGCCTCAACAAGTCTATGTCCAACAACGACCCGTATGCCGCCTCGTGTCTGACTGATCTCAGGGTCAAAGTAATTCACTTTTTCTTTTCATTTATTCCAGCCTCAGCAGAGCGGTGGTGGTGCTGCCAGCGGTACATGTATGGCATGGTACGTTCCTCAGCTCGTTCCACTATTTCTTTCCGATTTGACATTTGCTCTGTACAGCCTTGCGGGAGCGTGTGAGTAATGAATGTTTACCATTGTGGCTCCAAAGCCTGATCGTGTCTTTCCTTCTTTCGCCGGACCGGGACAGGTCTGTGTTGCTGTGCAGAAGGTAATTGTCGATTCCTGTGCCTGGGGCAACTATACTGACGTCTATCTTCAAGACATCTGCGATTGTTTATTCTGACGAATCGGCGGTGTTGTCATTGTCGCCTCTCGTTCTTGAATATCGTCCATTGTTGTCGTGTCATTTTTCTGAGGATGGCAAGACCATTTGGTTATGACTCGTTGCACAATCTTGTGCTTCCGATAACTTTTCCTTCCAATCTTCATGTATCCTCCCTTATGAGAATGACATACGAACTGCGATTTAAGCGCCAACCGGATCCGGCCGTTGTTTGGCTAAATTCCCACAAATCCTTGCGGTCTTTTGGACAAGACGAGAATGATATCGAGGCTCGCCGCCGCGCGCCTGGCGTTGAAGCGGGCGGCAGCCCCGCAGACGCGTCTTACACACATGAGCTCTTCTGCTCCCCCGGCAAACGCGGTGAGCGCTTTCTTTGAACATTGGCTGTTGGACCAATCACAACACACTTCTGACGACATCTGGTTCCGGATTGTTAATCTACGTTTCTCTCCTATGATTCTAACACGGAAAGACATTGCGCCAAAATGTTGCTCTTGCCGCTACGGCTGCTGCGACCGTTGGCTCGATCGCTTGGTACACTCATTTGTATGGCGAAGTTCCTTTCCTTGGCGAAGTCAAGGCCAGCTCTCCCGCTGAGGTTGGACTTCATCCTGCTACATACCCATGGGGTCATAAAGGCTATTTTGACACCTTTGACCATGCGAGGTGCGTTCCGCGAAAATTTGAGCTTTTGCCGGCAGTCACACAAGTTTTCTCATGGCGTTTGCTGATTCTCTGCCTCCACTGCTCGTCAACTTCTCATGAAACTACCTCGTTGCCGTGCATTTCGGATACGATTTGGACATATTGCATGAAAAATCCGCTTGTGGATCGTCCATAATGCATATATCCCAACGGAACATGCAGTATTCGCCGTGGCTTCCAAGTATACCGGGAAGTCTGCTCTGCCTGCCACTCCCTTGACCGTATTGCATGGCGCAATTTAGTTGGTGTATCACACACTGCTGACGAGGCGCGTGTACTGGCAGAGGAAGTCGAGTACACGGATGGTCCGAACGACCAAGGCGAGAACTTCCAGCGTCCTGGCAAGCTCAGCGATTACCTGCCCCCTCCGTACCCCAACGAAGAGGCTGCCCGTGCAAGCAATGCTGGTGCTCTCCCTCCAGACCTCAGTCTCATCATCAAGGCACGACATGGTGGTGCTGTATGTCGTCCATTTCCTTTTCTCTGTCCTTGCTGGATTGGTTCTTTGATGTTAAGCCCGAAATCGTTGGACTAATGATTATGCTTTTGATTCATTAAAGGATTATGTCTTCTCTCTGCTCACTGGTTACGTCGACCCCCCGGCAGGTGTTGAAATCCGTGAGGGTCTGAACTACAACCCATACTTCCCTGGTGGTGCCATCGGTATGGCACGGGTTCTCTTCGACGGCGTCGTCGAGTATCCTGATGGCAAGTCCCTTCATTGGACTATGCTCCTGGAAGAAGAAATTTTAACCACCGTATTCATCGTGGCAGGAACCCCGGCGACAGCCTCGCAAATGGCAAAGGACGTCGTAACCTTCCTTTCATGGGCTGCTGAGCCGGAACATGACGAGCGAAAGAAGATGGGACTCAAGGCGATGATCATCATGAGCTCGCTCTTCCTCATCAGCATCTACGTCAAGCGTTTCAAGTGGTCATCTATCAAGAACCGGAAAATAGGTACGTCTTCGTTTTTGCCCTTCTCGTAGTCACTCGGTAACGCATTGCTAACGTCCCCTGCCTCCCCTGGATAGTCTACACACCACCAAAGGTTCCACATTGATAAAGCTTGATGGATAGATGTAGACGGTGTTATTGTGTAGTAGATAGGTAGGATGCGGCGCTTCCCACCCCAGCGCCAAGTTTCGTGTGTTCGCGATAAAACGTTGCATTCTCAATGATGAATGAGGTCAATCCCTCATTCGCGCGGGAATAAATCTCTTGACGGTCACTTCGCGAACTGTGTATTGCATGAAAACCTCGGGAGAATCCATAGCGGAGGATGATAAGCGCTTCATCGAGGGGATGGTAACGTACGCTATCATCAAAGACTGCGAGCCAATATGGGCGCTTTAGTCCCCATTATCCAAACACATGCGTAGTAAAAGCGAACCTTCCGAACTTGGGTGTTCACCCTATTCAGAGTGCTTAACCAAGACCAGGTGAAGGGGTTTGTGTTCGGAAGATTGAATGGCGAGGACTCCTGGTCCGTAGGATCTTCATATACAGGACAGACAACAATTGAGAACCTGGAAAAAAAAATAGCAAATTAGCTCCAATCAACTTGTGCTTGTGCTTGCTGGCGTTGTAGCCGCAAAAATGAGCAAATATACGTACTCGGCGTGAGTGAACGCGGGCCCTTTTTTGTATAACAAGAGATCGACACAAAATTTAATCCCATTCTTCACGACCCATCCAAGTGATCGGAAGTGGTGATATACGGCATATTTCACCAGAAAGGGATTATCAGGGCGTTTCCACAGACATTCTGCGTCCGCTTCGGGAAACGATTGGAGTAGAGGGATGGGAAGCGAAGATGAGGATTTGAGGAATGCTCTCCAGATATCTTCCCGAGACATATATACTCCCTGGATGCATCAACAAATTCAGAGACTTTCCGAAATCAGCACATCAAAGGTAGGGGTTAACGCACTGTCGATGAATGGAGAATTTCAAGACAGCCTAACGCCCAAGAGAGGAAAAACGCTTCCTCGAGTGTAAGTTGCAAGTGCTCCATGTCCTCAACTTCAACATCCGTGTCTTTCACAGAACTAGGGCGCTCTGACTGGGGGGGTTCGCCATCTGAGCCCTTTTCAACGACGGTAGCGTTACGTCTCTCTGCAGCGATCTTCGTTCGAACCGCCGTTGAAATGTGCTCTGCCGGTGCCTCGGGAAGTTTACCCTCCGCACGGAATACCTCTTCAGCCTTGGCAGCAGCTTCGTTGATAGCGCGCTCGCGCTCCGATTTGAAGTGCTCCCGCTCAGCGCGCCGAAGGGCCGTTATTTCTTCCGCCGTTAGGACTAATAGAATAAGTGCGCGATAAGTAAAAAAAAAAGATCGACGGAGAAACATTAAAGAAAAAGGAACGTTGAGCTCACCTTTCGTGGTCTCTCCACCATCAAGCTGATTCAATTTCCTATTCAACCAACTAGGCTCACTTCTCGACAGGTTCCCTTTCCCAAAGAACCCTCGTCGCCAGAGTATATCGCGATCTCGTGCATTTACGATCCATACTGAGCGCGATGGTTCATCGAAGATGCCTACACAGCGTGGGTTTTCAATGGATACGACGTGCAGACGAACTAGTCGGAGAGAACGTGCGAATAATGTGGTGGAGGGTACGGGGACTAGAGGCAAGGCATGCGCATAAACATTTAGATCTTGGCGGTTCGCCCTGCCTTTACCCTTAGAGGGCATGACAAAGTTGAGTGTTTCCCGGAAAGGAAGGCACTCCGACAAGTCACGGGTGGACAGCGACACCATTAATTAGAAAGTGGCGCATCTGCAGACGACCCATCGACGACGAGCTCAAGCGACGATGCGCGCTTGAGTGGACGTGTCGGGACGGCCCTCGAGCGCGAGATTAGTGGCACCGGAACAGATCCCGAGCCCATCGTCGTGGATGTGGCCTCATCCTCGAGTATGAGCGTCGCTCGTCCTGACGACGAGGATGAGGCCACAGACGAGGATGGTGTCTATCCACACACTGGGATCATCCGGATTGCCAGAAAAAGGCGTGAGGACTAGATCATCATCAGCTTCCCATCATCCTGGCTTCTCAAGAGCACAATCGCAACATAGAACGCATCGCGCACCAGCCGCATTTGCCCTCGCACCGCTTGCTCGACCACCGTCTGTCCCCGAAACACGTTCTGTCTCCGACATCAAGTATTTTCTTTTTGATTTATGGTGTGTTTTATAATTTTGTTTATTGTTTTATGTCTACGCTAAATCGCACTTTGGAAGTGGGAGTGGTGATGGCAGTTCTGGATGTCAATAATAATGATGGCGGTGACGGCGATGCAATTAGGAAAGGGGCTAATGCCAGGTGCGGGTACCAATGGGCACAAGCCAGCGCCGCGTGCCTCAACGGATCAACGATGATGTCATTGTGACATCGTCAACTCTCAGCCTTGTTCCTTGTACCGGATTCCCATCTTGTGCACCTTGTGTGACA
>Ga0307508_10000488_pt1 | contig 47736 bp, 55 predicted proteins | sample 9_EM_MG_FD_203089 | JGI IMG/M metagenome (GOLD analysis project Ga0307508, IMG submission 203089) | Populus trichocarpa ectomycorrhiza microbial communities from riparian zone in the Pacific Northwest, United States - 9_EM | ecosystem: Host-associated > Plants > Roots > Unclassified | place... | reverse complement strand
CCAAACATGCGGTCTGCAAAATTTTGTGTCTCTCCGATCTATGGTTGTTGAGTATCGTCGTTTTTTCTCATTTCTGATAGTGTCCGACTAATGGGTAGTAGCCGGGTAACCCCTACAGTACGTTATCAGCTATGTTCGTTGGTTTCGGGTGTCGTGCACTACACGTTGCATTATTGCGCCACATCAAAAGTTATCGGGCTTTTTTATGCAAAAATAGGGTAGATTAGACTATGATATGTGGCCGAACATACGGCATTTTAGAATGCTGCCGTTCTTTTATTAAAATTGCCGACAGCATTCAAGATCACCCACACCCAGCTGCCCCAGCATATGTAGACCGCGATAAAAAAATGCGAACGCAAGTAGTGCAAAAAATGGATGAAAGAAAGGAGAGAGGAAGAATGTGGGTATATGTACAAATGTTCTAGCAGTACAAAAATAAAGCAAACCAATGGTGGAGCAGGCCTCAAATCCAATTCAATCAAATCAGAATTGCGCGTTTTTGATCTTTGCCATCGCGTCCGTGATCCATCCCTCGAGCGATTTGCCGTTCTTCAGGATTATAGCGGTACACTTCTTCCTTACCAACTCCTTCTTCTGCCGCCTCTCCTTGGGGCCCATGTTCAGTATCCTCCTAACCACATCAAGGTCGAGCTCGTTTGGGCCCTGCAGCCATACCACGTCATGATCGAGGTACGAATACGCATCTACGATAGCCTGTGTCGCGACCAGCGGGGTCCCACCAATCAGCGCAGCCGGAACCGACGAGGACGCTTTGCGGTCCAGATATTCGTTGTTTGCGAACGCGGGTAGCAGGGCGAACGTGCGGGAGATGATAGAATAGAACTCGTTGTATTTCAGTCGTTCGTCGAACTTGACGTGCTCTCTGATCTCGGGCGGGACGTCGGGATGCTTGCCGTGGCCGAGGAGGTGCACGGTCACGTTGCGATCAGGCTGTTCGTCGTCGGCGGAAGTGGTGTTGCCAGATTGTAGGAGCGAGTTCAGGAGCGTGAACACACCTCTGTAGTCTCGCCGGCTGGGATCGTAATCGCCCTGGAGCGCAAAGGATAGCTCCTCCTTGTCCGCCCCTGTACCGGTAGGTGCTTCCGGCAGCGGCACCGGGAACACCGGCACGAACGAACGGACTTTCGCTTCCGTCTTTGTTTGCCATTTACTGATGCTCTGCTCCTTGAGGAATGTTGCGGTGTGGGGGCTCAGCGTCAAGAACTCGACAAGGCCGGCATCAACCCACGGGGTGATGAGGTTTTCCAGCTCCCTTGACTTCCCCGCCCACCGGTCAGCGTGATGCACTACACAGAAGAGGTATGTCTTCCGTTCAGCCAGCAACGCTCCCAACTGCTCGCGGAAATAGACGATGTCCAGCTCGCAGGTTCCGGCGACGAAGATGTCCGGCCGCCGCTGAAGTGAGTCTACTTTCTTGTAGACGTCGGGACTTTTGGGATTAGGGAGCGGGTTGGTCAGCGCGAAGTCGCGCATGACGTTGATGATCCCGTAGCGCGGGAGGAGCTGGTACAATTTCAGCACAGCGCTAGGTTGCGAGCCGAAGGAGTGGACGAGTGCCGCGACCACTTCATCGTGGGAGCCGCCGGTCTCGGTGATTGTAATGTGGAGATTGCCATCGGCGGCATCGGCAGGTGGACTGGTTGGAGGCGCAACGAGGTCGGGAGTTTCACCTCCGACGGTGGGTTTCTCTGCACTTTCGTGGCCAGCACTGTTGCTCGCATCGTGGACAACCAGTGGCCGAGAGCGTAGTGGCGCTGGTGCGCCAAAAAAGAATGTGCCGGTGAAAAAGATCAAAAATACGGCCGCCACGAGGAGGATGAAGATCCGTCGTTGAATCATTGTGCTGAGGATGAAGGTGAATGGCTCGGACTGGTCCACAGCATCTGTCCTTGTAGCTGCGGAAGAACGGAATGGTTGCGAGGAATGCGTGCTTTGGGGTAATGTCAGGAAGTTATGGTATTCGAGCTGGTTGAGTCGGCGTTAGAAGGGATCCTCACCCTTAGCCGCGAGTAATTTCAGCAGATCGCACAAGGTCCGGATTGCAGGCGGCACCCAACCACTCTGGCCACTTCTTGTGTTGCTTAGTACAGGTACACAATGCCCGTCGTTTTATTACCCACCAAAGTACAGTGTGCCCGCTCCACAATTTAATAAAAATAAAAAGAGGTTGCCAAGAGGGAAAAAGAGAAGGGTGGCTGCGGGCCTGCAGTATTTCAAGCGGGGTAAGGTGGCGGATCGAAAATCTTCACCGAACCCAAAGCAGTTTTGTAATGATTCGTTGGTTCCCCTTCCGGCATGCAATCTGTAGCGCCGTTTTCCCTCCATAATCCATCAATCGATTTCTATCGCCATGTCTCGTTTCCCATCACCGCCACCCGTTCCAGTCATCAAATCCATCCAAGTCGTTCAAGATCGCAATGCCGGACTGGGCGCTGTTGCACCCTCGCAAATTCACCTTCCGCTTCAAAAAATCGGATAGAATATGTACGCAACACTGTTGTTTGTGTACACGCGAATAACTATTACCGGGTGCCCTTTTGAGGTCAATGCAACATTTTCTGTGGTAAAGGAGTGTTACGGTGGCGGTAATTGAGGAAGAACAAAATTGCATGGGCCGGTGGAAAGGAGCTGAAGCTCTCGGCACGATTGGTTCCAACGTGTTCTTCCTGCGACCGTCACCGTCGGCAGGGCCGCGACACCTGCGGTGATTCAAGGCGTTGTTGCACATCAGCATGGAGTTCAAATTGGCTGTGTACGAAGCGGCAAAAAAAAGCAAAAAAATACAAAAACACTGGCTCTCGGCGATGATCTACGGTCCAGTTTGCGAAACTTCCCGTCTGCACCGATGTGTTACGTACTGCCGATCTGGATGCGACTGTGATATTGGCTACGCCAAATATATACCTTCTAAAAACCTAATAATGCTCAATTCAATCTTCAAACCAATTGCATCTCAATCTGGTGTTGAGAGGGCATCAATTTTACCCGGGGTTTTTTTTGGTCGGTATCCAGCACACATCACTCCATAGCAGGGTCACGAATCACATTCTCCGACTCCACCTCGAGTCCGAGTTCTCTCCCACCGCTACAGCGCAACATTCTCACCATCCAGGCGTTCATCTCAATCTCCCCTATCCTATCCCGTGCTTAAGGTCTGGTCCCCGTGCCAAGCGTCAGGCAACTTCCAGGCCTGGCAGCTCGAAAACACGTCTCTCCTTAGAGTATCTACCTCTCTCTTAAATCATAAATCAAGGGGTGGACTGTCATATTGCCGATCCTCCCTGTATTGGTGTTCCATAGTCATCACGGATCGGGTAGATACTTGAAATGGGCTTCAGCTTCTGTCTCCAGCGCTTTTTGTTTTTCCTATAGTACATGAGATCGAACCAGGTGAAGAGAGAGGTATTCCCGAAGACAGAGACAAAATAATGGAACACACTCCAAGCTTTCAGCCAAGAGCCAAGAGCCATACTTAACATCTCATACAGACAACACGAAACAAACAACCACCGTTGCGAGCGGAGCAAAACAATGTACAAATTTTGTTAGCCGCATGATTGCTGTAGTGTTTATTTCTTTTGATGCTGGTTGCTGTCTCCGAAAACGTTGAGACCGAGACCCTCGGAGTCGAGATACAACTTGTTCTTTCCTCCGGCATCCTGGATCAACTTGGCAATGTCCCGGGCATTTTCAATCTTGCGCAGCTCGACATAACTCTTGGACTTCTTGATTGCATCACCAATGAGCTCCGCAGAGCGGGATTCTCCCTGGGCTCTGATGATCATAGCCTGCTTCTCTTGCCTAGCTTTGTCGACCACAAATGCGGCACGCTGAGCCTCCTGCTGAGCGACCTGCTTGGCTTCGACGGCGGCAGTGAACTCAGGCGAGAACGCCAAATGCTGTAGGTTTGTTTAGCTTACGCATCGTTTCCGAGCGTCGCGGGTGCGTACCGTTAACGAGACATCATCGAGCATAATGCTGAACCTCGCCGCTCTCTTGACCAAGTTGTCCCTGACCAGTCGGCTGACAGCCTCACGCTGAGTGATCAACTGGGAAGCGTTGAACTGCGCAACAACCGCCTTGAGGACCTCGTTGACAATCGAAGGCAGGACACGCTCATCATAGTCGGTTCCGAGAGTGCGGTAGATCATCGGGAGGGCTTCGATCCTAGGGCGAGATAGCACGCGGCAGGTGATGTTGACCATCTGAAGATCTAGAGATTCATGTACGTCAGAGGGATATTACTGACACTGTGTGAGGGAGGCTGTAGTTGCCGTACCCTTAGTGCCCGTCAACGAAGCGATGTTACGGGGCTTAGCACGGACGTCGTAGGTAATGGGTGTCTCAAACCATGGGATCATGAAGTGAGTTCCTGAACACGGACCCACCGATCAGCTGCGCACTTTAGGTGAACAATCGGCGGACAGCTGCAATTTGCATGTAGGCCGGTTGATGCTACCCGCTCGCCGTCGACTGAACCGGCAATCGTTGGAGTGACAATGTTTAACCTTCATTATAGATTTCCGTCTTGACACCTCCGAGACGGGTATACTTGATCGCACGATGACCACCGTCAACTGCGTGGGAGAGTATACATCAGTACCACATTCCAGTACTAGCAGTGGCCCTGCACACATCTAGACGGCTAGACAAAGACTCAACATACCGTTGAAAAGAGCGCTGTTTCCGACGAAAACAGCACCTGCGAGTAATGCCAGACCGATTCCACCACCGATGGCTCCCTTGGGTGCACTTCCTCTGCCGCCGGCGCCGGACCTCTGAGCCCGCTGAAGAGCGGATTGGAAACGGTTCCAGGTCTCGCGAGGGTTGTTGGAGTCCATATTGATGAGCTGTGCGGGGTGGATAGCGATTGTGTTTCAAAGCTCAGGGTTGGTGGTTACAAGCGCGAGAGTGTGGGTCGAAAATGCCTACACCAGCGTCATGCCAAGACGGCTTACCCGGACAAGACTAGCATCACGTGCGAGTGGCGCCTACCCGGAGGTGTGCTCGGATCATTCAGCCACCTGTGATTATCGGCGAGTAGGCGTCACCGCAAGGTCTGTGCGATCCAGGCACTGTTGTGATCTCTAATAAGTACTTACTTCCTGTGTACATAGATACGCCATTCTACTGGCCTAGGGCGGCTACATATGGATCCGTGTCGATGAGATGTGGTAGTATCCGGTCTTCAGGTCCGAGGCGAGAGAAAGCTTGCGGCCACTACATCGTAAACTATCACGTGCGTCGCCTTTCCAAGCATGATGAGAACAAGACTGCGCAACAATCTCACGGAGTCTTCAGATCTCCTTGTCGCCCGTCAAGGCGAAGGGGAAGGGGGAAGAGCTCTCTCGAACCGGACTGGATGATGGCTGAGGGCTGGTGGCTGAGCCCGCAAACGGAGACCGGGCAAATGAAGAAGCAAGCAAGAACGTCTTCTCAGTCTTCTCCGCGGTCATGAGCCAAGAATCCACGCTCCATCGCAGTCGAATAGGAAAGAAAAAATCCAGCTACCGGCAACTTAGCTTAATCATCCTCCTCTCCCCGCCGCGTCAGCCAGGTTTCGGAGACACAGCAGAGTTGGTATCGTTCCCGCCTCCTTGCCTTATCTCATTATATCGCTCGTTACTCGGCATCTGCTGCCTACATACCCGCTGCTCGTTATCGGTCCAAAAGGTCACTCTTAATGTCGGCGCAGCGATCACCAACTCTCTCCCGCGCCAGCTCGTCATCCGCCTCCTCGTCGTCATCGGAATTGCACAATAGCGACTCCACGAGTCGCCAACATCCCAACGGTCCTCCATTGACTACGCGCTCGCAAACCACACCGAACCTGCAACACCGTCAGCGACGACATCGTGGTGGCCGCAGGAATCGCCGCTCCAACACTGCCTCCGGAACCCTTGAGGACGAATTTGGATGCAATTCGGACGATGGCGGGGATAACTTCAATGCTCCGGCTCTGCGTAGGAATACGGGGTACTACCTGCAACCGAACTTGAGTGGCGTGTCAATGGATAGCACCGCGTTGCTGGATCATAGGGAGCAAATGTCTATGCGACCGAGACGTTCGAGCACTGCTACGGCTTTGTTTGACGTGGCGAGAGCGCCTTGTGGACACCCACGAAACCAGGAAAGGCCGGAGGACGGTGACGCAGAGGACGATGGCCAGATCTCCGACTCGGACAACGAGACCCAGCCCTTGATCAAGGTAGGTATGGCCAACGAGAGGACTTCCCTCATGGGCGCACGACAGCAGAAGTTGCGGCCGTCGACGCCCAGTTCACGGCGGGCGCAACATCCGGAGCTCGGGAGGCTGCCACCACCTAGTGTACCTTTCCGCGAGTACGGGAGCATCAACTTCCCACCGTCGGTGCCGTCAAGCCCCCATCTGGAGGCTACTCACATGGCTCGTAGTTTCCAGGAGCACGATTTCTTGCGACCGAAGAACGGCAACGCACCGGATACTATTATTCATATCGACACAGACGGCCATGATGACGGGGAGAACTCGTATCCGCCCAACTCCCCGCCAGAATCCCCGGGTAATGCGATGCGTTCGGCCACTTTCCGTGCGGAGGAAGATGTCTGTTTCCCAGTCGACGACGGCTTGCTTGACGAAGATGAAGCTGCCGAGATGAACGACGACGACTACCAGAATTGCCGTCGCCGTCGCCGCGAGTGGCCCGACTTCTTAGTCCTGGAGGAGTGGAGCCATGACGAGAAGGAAGAGCGCAGCGAGGGCATAAGAGCCAAGAAGCTGCCAGAACCGGTCTATGTCGGCGGACGCCTCAGACCTCCCGTTAGGGCCCCATGGCACAGGGATGAGGAAGAGCTCCCATATCGATTCACTTACTTCAATGAGGAATTGCCTGCCACGATCCATTCACATACGATTTCGGAATTGTTGCAGCCAGGGCAATCATTCGCGGACCTTTTTAGGCCGGAGCCTCGCGTGCTCGAGGACTCGTCGGACGACGAAGTTGGCACCAACCTGGCGGGGCATGCCCGAGCGGGGAGCACTGCTACAGGTGCTGACGAGTCGAGGGCGGATTGCACCCCGCCGGAACCAAGTCAGTCGCTGCCTAGACTTGGACCACGGCCTACGTTCTGGTTGGACGTCTTCAGCCCGACGGATGCGGAGATGAAGGTTATCAGTAAGGCCTTTGGCATTCATCCGTTGACCTCGGAGGATATCATGATGCAAGAAGCGCGTGAGAAAGTCGAGCTGTTCCGCACCTACTATCTGGTGTCGTACCGTACGTTTGAACAGGACAGTAACAGCGAGGATTACATGGATCCTGTAAACATCTACGTAGTAGTTTTCCGCGACGGCGTCATCAGTGTATGGATTCCACTCCAACAGCATCCGTCTACGTGGGGATATTAACGATCAAACACAGTTCCATTTCTCACAAACTCCGCACCCAGCAAATGTCCGCCGCCGCATCCGCCAGTTGAAGGATTACATCACTGTCTCTGCCGACTGGATCTCCTACGCTCTGATTGACGATATCACCGATGCTTTCCAGCCTCTGATTCAGTCCCTCGAGGGCCAAGTAGACGACATCGATGACGCCATTCTGCGGATGCACATGGAGCCCGATCCATCGGAAAAGAAGAATCAAAGCTCCGCAGCGTCGCTTAGGGGCGACGGCTCAGACGAACAGAAGAGCGACGGCGACATGCTAAAGCGCGTCGGCGATAGCAGACGAAACGTCATGAGCCTGTACCGCCTTATGGGGAACAAGGCGGATGTTATCAAGGGTTTTGCGAAGCGGTGTAATGAGCAGTGGCAGGTTGCCCCGCGGAGCGAAATTGGGTTGTATCTGGGAGATATTCAAGGTTTGTCGTCACCTGCCCATTCACTTCTTCCCTCCCACGATTTCACGATGCTAAGATTGGCGGAAAAAAAGACCACATAATAACGATGGTCTCAAACCTGAACCACATGGAAAAGATCCTCTCGCGTAGCCATAGCAACTACCTGGCGCAGATCAACATCAAAATGAACGAGCGACAGGAACAGACGGCGGACGTCCTCGGTAGACTGACGGTACTGGGAACCATCGTTCTGCCCATGAACATCATCACCGGTCTCTGGGGAATGAACGTCATTGTGCCCGGACAGAACGTTGAGAACCTTGACTGGTATGTTTCCTTTCCCCCTCCTTGTAGAACCAAGAGGTAGAAAATGAAGTACTGATTTAATACGTTCCAGGTTTTGGTGTATCGCTGCCGGTCTCGTGGTTTTTGGATTCATGTGCTATTGGATCGCGAAAAGAGTGTACAAGATTATGTGATGGTTGGAGTCTATTCTTGTGCTTCTATTGAGGTGATATTTATGTCGTGCATTGTACGATGTTCTAGACGGATTCAGTTGACGAACTCTGATTTTCGATTCCTCATGATTTCAGATTTCCTTGCTGTCCTTTTTGTAATATCATGAGTTCTTTTTTTTTTCCCGTGGAGTCTTTCTTTTACTGACGAAGTCACAATTGGTATACATACGTTGGACCGTCAACCCAGACGACGCTTGGTGGAAACCAGTTGATTTAGAAGATATAGAATGGGCTGGGGAAATACACCACATATCGATATGAATTCTGAATTTTCAGAGAACCCTGATCTTCCAGAACCTCTATATAGTGTATTCCAAGTGCGATTGATACTTGCTTGGAAAAATCCTCAGATATTTACGTGTCCGTTCACGCCTCCTCTCCGTCTTCCGTTCCTCACCTCCCTACAGCCAGTCCCATTTCCCAAAACTCCGGAAAAAAAGTGCGCAAGAAGAAACAGATAATATATCACCCAAACACTTCCCTTTCCCTTTCCTCCCACTCCCTCAAGCAACAGCACTTCCCGAAAACACAGACAGATTCGTAGCGGAGGCATTTGCGCCCAGGCCGCCGCCGCTGCCTGATCTCGGCACGGCCGGGCTAGTAGCGGACTCTCCCATCTGGAGGATCCCTAGCCGATCTGGATCGTCACTGGTACTCTCGCTTTCTACGGCAGATAAATTCTTAGCAGGGGGGATTTGCGCTTCTCGTTCGTCGTCACTACTGTATTCCGTGTGCGTGGCATACTCGGTTGGAGCGATAGCGCTGGCACCAGCCCTTTCGCGTTCTCTGTGATGAGTGGCTTCGATGGCTTCACGGCGCATCTTGCTGATCTTTATGTAATTGTATGCCGCGATCGAGACGATGGTGACAAGGAGACCGGATATGTTGACCGGCGTCAGTGGGTCGTCGAATATGATCGCCGCTGCCGAGATCGTCATCACTTCTTTGAAGATGCCGCAGATGCTGAGGGTTACGACGGAGGAGCGCTTCAGGAGTCTGGTCCGAGGGTAGTTTTGTTAGCGCTGGGAGGGATGGGATCATAAGAGGACATACGCAAATTCGCTGGATACCATAAGGAATGCAATTACTCCAGGGAACACTACGATTGCCAAGGCACGGATGAAGCCCTCTTGAATCATTAGCTCGTCAAAGCGCTCGGACATCGGCCCGAAACCTTCGACGGGGATGGCGACGGCGAGAATCGAGACGAACATGCAGGGTGCCAGGAAGAAGATAGATGAGAATGGGTTACCCGTGGCGGGATTGTGGAGGAGGAGCATTTGCGTGAGTGACCACCGCAGGCCGGACAGTACGGAAGCCAGCAGGACGAGGACGAAGCCGATGGTCACGAATTGCGCTTCGCTAGCTACCATCATCACTACACCGATTGTCATCACGCTGATGATAGCGATGAGCTTCCAGGTGACTTTTTCGAGACGGAAGGCGAAAGCGAAGATCAGGACGAAGGCCAGTGAGGAGGATTTACACATCGCTTTCAGAAAGTGTTAGCTGCTTTTGGCCCCTCTTCTGGACGGGGTATGTGGGGTGGGATCTACTGTAAAAAGCTAAAGTGATGTACTTCAAACTCATGTTGCCCAGGCCGATATCCAATCCCGTAGCTGCACCACACGGCCCAATCTTGGTTATGTAAACCCATCTGGTCATGACGCCCTGCTGGGCCTTCTTGCGCTCTTGTGCCCAGCTATTGAATCTGAGCCACCTCCAGAACCTGCCCTCGGAGCTGGCAGCATCGGCAACTGTCGGCAGGTCCTCAGATGCATCCGATTCACCGAAGAATCCCACCGGCCGGAATTGCGGGAAAGCGAATAGTACGAGTGACGACAGCGAGAACTGGACGATCATGTGCACGCAAGTCGTGAAGAGCGGAAAGTGGAAATTGAGGTGGTCCGGAGAGAACATCCATTTGTTGTACTAGAACCTCGTGAGCGATGTGCCCAGGACCCAAAGTGGGACGAACGCCGACTTACGACCGAAATCAAGAGCGAGAACAGGTACCTAGAAGTTGAAGCTTCGGTGAGACAAAGATACCACCCCAGTGTGGAGAACATCCGTACCATAGCCCGATCAGTATCAGGTTGATCGCCAGATCCCGCAGTACCTTTCCATCCGCCTCCTTCTTCTCCTGCTGAGTCACAACATCGTCATCAAGATCCCCCTGGATGAGAGCCGCTTCTTCCGACTCTTCACCAGCACGGTGTCGAACCACGCGTGGCTTTCGCCTGCCGACCTCCTCGTCATCGCTCGCAGCACTTCCCCTTCCATGATAGCTGTCCATTTCTAGCTCCTCGGATCCGCTCTCGTTCATCCACCGTTCAACGTCAATTCCGGTGCTGACGTGCCGCACGCGACTGGAGACGGTAGTGGCGGTAAAGGTTTCGTGGTCGGCCGAAGGAGTCAACAGCGAGGGTGTAGGCGGGTGAACTCTATTAGCATAGGTGCCGCGCTTGGGGGATCGAGTACTCTGTTGGGGTCGCGGGGAGCGTTCGAGTCTGTCTTCCCGTTCCCCTGACGAAGAAGGAGGATACGGAATTGTCGAAGCGGGAAATTGTGCTGAGGGAACAGCCATGGCCTGTGTGCACTTGGACACTTGAGGTTCTCCGTGACTTCCTGCAGATCTCCGAACAGGGGTAGACAGGACTGACAACACTCCAGGAACGGCGGGATTGAGCCCCTATCTGGAAAGCGCGACGTCTCGCGGTATGTATTTGTGTGCAGTTAATTTTTATTTTTATTTTTTCCTGGCTGGCATGGTTAGGCCCCGAGACCTGTGCCCGGAGCTTATATATGCGCGTTCAAGGCGAGGTTGAACACAAGCTATCCATCACGCTCTCCCAGCGGCTCACGCTCACTCTACATACTTGAGATGATATCGCCATGATCTGATATCTAAGGTCACCTGCGATTATGCATATGTAATGAATTATCATCGTTATCCACCGACATCTCATTGCATCGTCGAACACGGTAGATAAATAAATCTTCAGGTCTCATCTTACACACAACATGATGGCTGCGTCAATCAATTGCGAGCCAATCATAGCCGTACGATTTTTATTCATTTATTCATGAATCGCGTGTGATCTATGTCAGCTTGCCGACTCAATGCCGAGTGATGGGTAGGTGTGGCATGAGATCGCCACGATTGGCGTTGTGACTGAATCTGAGAAGAATAGCTCACCGAGGATGATATGTAGCAACCACCTTTGATCTTCGCCATTGTCGGAGTTGACCGCATCGTGAAAGAAATGTTTCGTGGCCGAGTGCTGGTTGTGTACGTGTTGGGGGAGTTTGGTGCCGCTACGCCAAGCCAAGCCAACTCGCCAGCTCGCTACAACCATCAACAACACCTTCATCCCCCACACGCCCCGCAATTCACTCTTCCCCGCCAACCCGTCGACAAACCGACCGACCGAATCGCCCAGACAAATACCAATACACCTAAACCTACGCCTACAGCTTTCCAGTGTGTTGATTGTGCTTCTCGCCCATGGACGATGACGCTCCCACTACCAACTTCGATCTGATCGAAGGTCACAAAGAAAACATCCAGCCCATCCGCTCCGGTCGGTCAGCTCGAGCCCTGGCCGCGTCCTTGTCGCCGCTCACATCTAAGCCCCACGCAATGCGATCCGAGCACCGAGCACGTCAGGACGAATTTGAAGAGGAGCTCTTGACTGCTTCGGAAATGGACGATCCTCTCGAAGTCTGGCTGCGATACATCAAATGGACAGTCGAAACATTTCCGTCTGGGCACTCTGCCGACTCAGGTCTCTTGCCGCTGGTGGAACGCGCGACCAAGGAGTTCATCCACGATGACCAGTACAAGAACGATCCTCGGTACCTCAAGCTCTGGGTCCAGTATGCGCAGGATTACTCGGACGCCCCTCGAGAAGTATACGCCTACCTCGCACGTAACGGAGTGGGCCAGCGGCTGGCGATGTTTTACGAGGAGTACGCCGCTCTGCTCGAAACCCTGGGTAGGAGGAGCCAGGCGGATGAGATATATCAGATGGGCATCGACGCCAATGCGAATCCAATCAAGCGCCTGCAGAGGAAGTACGATGAATTTCTGCAGCGGATGGCGGCCAACCCACCCAACGACGACGAACCCTCTTCTCCGGCCCTCCCGGCGGTGAGACCGGCCCTCGCTGCTAAGCCGCTGGGCGGGTTGGTTGCCAGCGGAGGCCTCGGCGGCACACCTGATCCCCAGGCGCAACCCCAACCGGTAGCGAACAAGCCCGTAAAGATGAAGATGACGATTTTTTCCGACGCCGACGCACCTCCTTCGGATAAGTCGGCGCTGGCGCGAGCGACTGGTGGATGGGACAACATCGGTAGTATCCACCACCGCAAGAAAGAGAATGAAATGGAGGCGAAGCCATGGGCTGGGGAGACTTTGAAATCGCATGGAAAGGCGCCAACAACCGAAAAGTTGATGGTGTTCAGGGATACTGTAAGTTTTCTTTCTGCTCTCCTACCCCTCTATCCAACTGGGCCATTCAGTTTTTCTCATGTTGTCCGGAGTAGAACTAATTCCTTGGCATTTACCGTTTCTCGACTTGGCATGTATCAGTCTCAAATATCACAAAATTCTTCGTTTTCAAATGCAGTGCCAGGCAAACGGCCTGAACGTATAGCGGTGGTTCTTGAGCTAGTTTACCCACCGGAAGATGAAGGGGAGGAATATTCGTTTGATGAATTGCGGGCGAAAAGTAGAGGTTTGTATGGAATCGATTGGAATGAGCACCGGGAAGCTGCAGCAGCCGAACGGAATCGGCGGCGGCGACCGCTGGAAGGAAGCAGGACACCAGTAAAAATCAAAACTGTACTATCTCCTTCTCCCAATAAAGGCAAAATCCGTCGGAAAGGGCGCCAGGCAGCGGCGGTTTCTTCGAGCCCCACAATGACTTTCCATACCAAAGCGGCGACAGACGAAATATACGACATATTCAACCAACCACTAAAAATACAGCCCAAGGATGCCGATAGTCAGGAGAGCGATGATACCGACTTTGGCGAAGAGAGCGAAGGGGATTATACCACCACGAGCTTGGCCGATACAAATAGGACTCCAAACCAGGAAGATGACAATAACGATGCCGCAAGTGTCCGAAGTGACTGGTCCGATTTCAACCTTGCGAAGACTATGGCTAAGCCCGACGCTGAGGACGAGGACGAGGACATGGGCGAAGGTGATACATTCGCCATTGCAGACGCCAGAGCGCCGGCAGGGCAGATGCAGAAACTGTCCATCTTCTCCGATGACCCCGGATTGGCAAAAGCCCAGCAGGCGCGGAAGCTACAGATTCCGGAGCCACCTGATGATTTCGATCCTCCCACATTGCCGTACCATCTTGCCAAAGACCAGTCGCACATGCAGAGCCGGCTTCCGTATATGACTCCCATCGTCGAGAGAACCGAGTCCCTTCCTGGCACGCTGGGACGTAGCAGGGTTATGCAGGCGAAAACGCCCAGTCGTGGTGTTATGCCTGTAATCGACGACGGTGACGACGATGACTATGACATGATGAGCAGCCCTTTCGATGAGGCGCCGCGGGAAATTCCAAGGACACTGCTGGCGGCGATCCGAAAACAATCTCCACTTCAACCTAAGCCACAACCTCAACCGCCGTGGCGGAACAAGGCAGTTGTCGAGCAAGGCCCAATCATCGACGATAAGGTTTGCAACCCTATGGATGAAGGCATGCGAGCCTTGATATGGCGAAAACTGCAACCGCCTCTCAGAACGTACGACGGGTATTACGAATTTCCGACGACAAACTCCAGCCGGGCTGCAGAGATCAAGCGGTTTGCCAAGACCATGGCGAAGCGTGATGGTGGTGGAGCCACCGGCGGCATTCCTGAGAACCCGGCGCTCGAGTTCTTCATCAACGAAGGTGGTAGGCAATACATCGTCAGGAGGGAGTTGGGCAAGGGGGCGTTCGCTCCCGTCTACCTAGTCGAAAACATCAGCGTTGCTGACGTGGAAGAGGAGGCCGAGGAAGACGGACTCAGCGAGGAAGGGCTTGAGCGGCAGCTCGGGGAACTTAGACTTTCGGGACGGAGGAGATACGAGGCCCTCAAGATGGAGCATCCTCCGTCTGCCTGGGAGTTTTACATCATTAGGCAAGCGGAAAGGCGACTGTGTAGCAGCAGAGCCGTCGATTCCATCGTGAAAGTGCACGAGATGCACTTATTCAAAGACGAAGGCTTCCTCATCCTCGAGTATCGAGACCAGGGAACTGTCCTGGACCTGGTGAACCATGCGAGATCCGATCCTAGCGGAACTGGTGTTATGGACGAGCTTCTGGTCATGTTCCTTACCGTCGAGCTCCTTCGGGTCACGGAGTGTCTCCACTCGCAGTCCCTCATCCACGGCGACATCAAAGCCGACAACTGCCTGGTCCGCTTCGACCCCATCGCCGACAACGCGTGGTCTTCCCGATACGAACCGGATGGCTCCGGCGGCTGGTCTCGCAAGGGCGTCACATTCATCGACTTCGGTCGCGGCATCGACATGAAGCTATTCCATCCAGAGGTCCAGTTCATCGCGGACTGGAAGACGGACCAACAGGACTGCGCGGAGATGCGAGCGATGCGGCCGTGGACCTACCAGGTCGACTACCACGGCATCGCGGCGGTGATCCATTCCATGCTCTTCGGCAAATACATCGAGACGGCCGCCGAACGCTCCGGACTTGCGGGAGGCCGGCCCAAGAACTACAAGCTCACCACTCCGCTCAAGCGGTACTGGGAGAAGCCGCTCTGGTCGGAGGTGTTTGAGATGCTCCTGAACCCGCAGGAGGAGGAAGGAGGCGTGCTCCCTATCACGAGCAGTCTGAAGCGGTGCAGGGAGAAGATGGAATCTCACCTTGTAGCGCATTGCGACAAGGGAATTGGGTTGAAGAGCATGGTGAGGAAGATGGAGGTTGCCATGAGCAAGCGCAGATAGTTTTTTTTTCCTCTTTTCTTTTTGGATGCTGTAACCACCGAAATAGATGAACTAAAGGTGTTTGCTTGCGGCTTAGTACTTTGCCTGCCCGCCCTTGATTACGAATGGGATTTGGGAGTAGATATGTGTCCGCAGGAGTTTGGCCAGCACCTTCCGCAAGCGGCAGACCGCTACTCACCTACATATTCCGCTAGCTCGACACAACAGGTAGATGATGACAGAGTATCCTCAGCGATCCGTGGTGGCGGGGGCGGGTTCATCTGTCGTCTACGCATGCACGGTGGGGGCGGGGTGTGTTGTTGCACGGGGGAACGAAACGCCGAGTGATTTGTGCACCATGCAGGACGCGAGCATTCTGGAGCCGAGCATGCAGATGATGTGGAAGGGATGGCGAAATGCGGTATCTACACACGCCAGACGAAGAGTCGAAGCGCGTCGTGAGCGATCGTGTTTTAGATAAAGCTAATTTATTAAATACGGACAAAGATTTGGTGGAGGAGTGCTGACTACGAATGCGACTGCTGGACGCCTCACGACTCACGACTCACGAGACCCCGAGTGCCTACGGAGGGCATGTCGGCGCGGGCGAGGGCGTCGCTGGGGGGGCGGAGAGAGGGGGAGTTCACGCGCAGCCAGATGCCCAGTTTTACCCCGCTGGGCCGTGGACGGGCGGGAGTTGCCGCCGGGGAAAGAAGCAATGGTGGCCAGTTCTTTTGTGCTGTGGCACCCACAGGACGGAGCAGGTGTGTGTATTCATAACTTGGTTGACGGTTATACGTAGTTTAACTTCCTTGAACTACTAAAGCGGAGACAGAACTGAAAACTTGTATGAATTTTGAGATCTTCGGGTGATTCGCAGCGAGATCGGTATGGGGGATCCCAGTGGCTGGATGCAGTGGGTTGTGGCGCGAACTCGTCAGCATGTCCGGCTTTCGGGCTGCTGCTGCTGTGGTTTATCCGGCGCCGTATTTGTGTTCGTGGCCGCGGCCAACTGCTCCAGCGAGCGGAGAGGCAATGAAGGACGCGCGAAGGAAACAATAGTGCTCGAGCGCGAGGACAGATTTCGTGTTCAACGCTTGGCGCACCATGGGTGCATGTATGGATGGACGGAAGGCAGGCACTCCGCTCGGCAACAGCTCGTGGAAAAATAGATTAATACGGGCGTGCCTGGATTTCTGGCGACGACTTTCCGGGCGAACAACAAAGAGCGTTACACACACAAGCTTTTTTTTGTTTTGTTTATTCGTACTCGCATGTTACACACACAAGCTCGGCCTTCTGGACAAAGTGTTAACATCTGTCCGGTGTGGCGGCGTCGACCAATCACAGCGCACAATTCCCTCCACCCCGGTTCCCCTGTCGTAACTTCGCATGTTTTGGAGCCCTCCCCGGACATTGCGTGCTTGCTTCAAAAAGAACACATTGCCCTGCGACGAAGCTCTCTCCCTCCACCTATCTCATCACCGATCCACCACATCCACCAGCTACCGCTCACCTCCCACCATCAAAGTAACTCCTCCTCCTCTGCCTCCTGCTGATCCTCCTGCTCCTCCATCCCAACTCTCTCCTGCAACGAGCAATACGAACCTACTTGACGGAACGCAAGACACGTTAACCTTCATTCATTCCCCTTCTCAGCACCCTCAACCACAACTCGCATCGCAATGAAGGGTTTCAAGGAGCTCTCCGCTATCGCCCTCTCGCTTCTCGCGTACACTGTCTCCGCCGAGGAGGCTGCTGCCGCTGCTGCTGAGGAGGTCCCTTCGGAGGTCCACGTTCTCAAGACCGACACCTTCGAGACTTTCGTAAAAGAGAACCCCTTGGTGCTGGCTGAGTGTGAGTCGCCGGTGTTGGCCCTCTGTCCTTATTCGTGCGACTGATGGAACGGCGCGCCGGATAGTCTACGCTCCCTGGTGCGGCCACTGCAAAGCTCTGGCTCCGGAGTACGAGGATGCTGCGGCGAAACTGAAGGAGAAGGGCATTCCCTTGGCTAAGATCGAGTGAGTGGTCCCGGCGGCAACAGGATCAACCCTTGGACCGTGTGCTGACCTTATCCTTCTCTAGCTGCACTGTCGAGACTGAGCTTTGTGAGAAGCAGGGTGTCCAGGGCTACCCCACCGTCAAGGTGTTCCGCGGCCCCGAAAACGTGGCTGCCTACGGGGGCCAGCGCAAGTCGGATGCTATCGTCTCCTACATGATCAAGCAGTCGCTGCCTGCCGTCTCCATTCTGGACAAGGACAGTCACGAGGAGTTCACCAAGGCCGACAAGGTCGTCCTGGTTGCCTACTTCGGCGCTGATGACAAGGACACCAATGCCACCTACAGCCAGGTTGCTGAGTCTCTGAGGGACAGCTACCTCTTCGGTGCCACCTCGGACGCGGCGTTGGCGAAGGCTGCTGGCGTCGAGCTCCCCGCTCTCGTCCTCTACAAGAGTTTCGACGAGGGCAAGACTGTGTACGATGGCAAGTTCGAGGTTGAGAAGATCATGGAGTTTGCCAAGGTGGCCAGCACCCCGTTGGTCGGTGAGGTCGGTCCCGAGACCTACGCTGGCTACATGGACGCCGGTATCCCTCTCGCCTACATCTTCGTCGACAACGATGCCGACAAGGAAAAGTACATCAAGGCGGTCAAGCCCCTCGCCGAGAAGTTCCGCGGCAAGATTAACTTCGCTACCATTGACGCCGCTGCCTTCGGTGCCCACGCCCAGAACTTGAACCTCGAGCAGAAGTGGCCCGCGTTCGCCATCCAGGAGACCGGCAAGAATCTGAAGTACCCCTTCAACCAGGAGACCGAGATGACCGAGAAGGCTCTCGCCAAATTCGTCGAGGACTTCTCCGACGGCAAGATCAAGCCCAGCATCAAGTCCGAGCCTGTCCCCGAGAAGCAGGAGGGGCCCGTCCACGTTGTTGTCGCCGACAACTACGAGGAAATCGTTATGGATGCCGAGAAGGACGTCCTCGTCGAGTTCTACGCTCCCTGGTGCGGACACTGCAAGAACCTAGCTCCCAAGTACGAGGAGCTTGGAAAACTGTACTTCGACAACAAAGTGTTTAGCTCCAAGGTGATCATCGCCAAGGTTGACGCCACCGTAAGTTCACCTAAGCGATCGTATTCTCACAGCGGACTTGTTTTTTACTGATCACATCTAGGCCAACGATGTTCCCATCGAGATCCAGGGCTTCCCCACCATCAAGCTGTTCCCTGCTGGCTCCAAGACCCCGATTGACTACACTGGAAGCCGCACGGTCGAGGATCTCGCCAACTTCGTCAAGGAGCACGGCACCCACAAGGTTGACGCCTACGTCGCTCCCCCGGTCGAGTCCGTCGCCGAGGAGGCCGAGGAGGTTGCTAGTTCCGTCACCGCAGCCGCTAGCAAGGTGTCGGAAAAGGCCGAGGAGAAGACCGAGACCGCTTCCGAGAAGGTGAAGGATACTACCGAGAAGGTGAAGGATGCTACCGAGAAGGTGAAGGAGGCCGCTGAGAAGGTGAAGGAGGAGGTCACCGAGAAGGTCAAGGAGGCTGCCACAGCTGCGAGCTCGGCGGTGGTCGGCGATCACGACGAGTTGTAAACCGGGGTGAGAACGAGATTCGACAAAATGATGTTATTCGGCACGCTTGATTTTACTTGTACTACATTTCTGGGTTTGGATGGGTTGAACCGTTCTCGCTGGTTCTCGTTTTTTTCTTCCTTTTTTTAACGGCGTTTCTTCTTCTGCTCGCGATTTCTGTTTCCGCTGTTGTGTACAACGTATGTAGCCTGATTGATGAATTGAGATCATGCTTGTGGTTAACACGTCAATTGATGTTTGCTTTTGCGGCTTTGCAGTCCGAGCGCGTCGTGTTAGCTTCAGGCAGCGACCAACGCGACGCAACCAATAAACGCGTGGACCGTCCAACACGAGTCAGTTGGCGTCAGCCCCACTGACCGCTGCCGCCCCCCTCAATTTCTTCGTCCCGCCTCTGCGTAAGGGTCGAGTGCCCGCACGTCAGCAGCCACCAGCTTCCCCTTAACTGCTACCTGCCTTCCTTACAACATATCTGCTACTCCTCCATTCTCTCTCCCCAATCATCTCGACTAGCTGATAACATCTCTAATCCCCACCTACAACCGAACAAACACTGTCATTATGTCTGGCACGCTCAAACGCAAAGCTCCGCCGACTCCCTCGAGCTCGGCCAAGAAGACGCGTTCGATAACGTCCTTTTTCGCACCCCAAGCGTCGCCCTCCTCCGATGGTACAGCCGCCGTTTTCTCGTCCTGCACAGTGCCCGCGTTCGACAAGGAAGCGTGGGTGGCCACACTCAGTGCGGAGCAGAAGACGCTGCTGTCGCTCGAGATGTCGACGCTCGGCGAGAGCTACCTCTCGATCCTGGCGAGCTCGCTCACGGCGCCTCAGTTCCTCGCGCTGAAGCGCTTCCTCGCCGCCGAGAGCGGACCCGTGTACCCGCCGGCGCCGCAGATCTACACGTGGTCGCGTCTGTGTCCGCTGCCGACGGTGCGCGTCGTCGTGCTGGGCCAGGACCCCTACCACGGCCCCAAGCAGGCGATGGGCCTCAGCTTCTCCGTCAATCCGCCCGCGCCCGCGCCGCCGTCTCTCGTCAACATCTACAAGGCGCTGGCCAATGACTACCCCGAGTTCCAGCCGCCACCGGCGCGCGGAGGCGACCTCACCCCCTGGGCGAAACGGGGCGTCCTCATGCTCAACGCCTGTCTCACCGTCCGCAGGGGCGAGGCGAACTCCCACGCGGGCAAAGGCTGGGAGACCATAACCGCCAAGGTCTTGAAACACATCGCAAAGGGAAAAGGTTGCGTGTTCATGGCGTGGGGCGCCGGCGCGCAGGCGAGGGTCAAGGAAGCCGGTGTAGATGAGAAGCGTCATCTCGTCCTCAGGAGCGTCCATCCCAGCCCTCTGAGTGCTCATCGCGGTTGGGTGAGACGATACGACCCAAAGATAGCATGAATGCAGTCTGCTGACGAGGTAACAGTTTGATTGCGGACACTTCAAGAAGGCGAACGAGTGGCTCGAAGCCAGGTATGGAGCCGCTGGCCCGGTCGATTGGAGCTTGCACGGGGATACTCCTGTCGGGATCAAGAGGAGTGAGTCCTCCTCGAAGGTGGCGGAGAAGAGTGTCGAGAAGAAGAAAGAGGAGGCGGATGAGTTTGGCTTTGAGGATGAGGAAGCGGCCATGGTCGAGGCCGCCGTCGAGGCCGAGAAGGCCGCAGCAGTTGCCCAGGTGGAGGGGAAGGGTGCTGAGGAGAGAGCTGTGAAGGAGGAGGCCGCCGAGGAGAAGGCTGCGGAGAAGGAGGTCGTCGAGGGGAAGGCTGTGGAGGAGCAGGTTCTGGAGGAGGGGGCTGAGGCCGACGAAGTCAAGACGGAGGCGACCGGAGCAGATGGTTCCTAAAGTCGGCAGGGACGAGGGGGTACTGAGGGGGGTGATGGGAAGGAGAAAGGTTTGATCTCGTTGAACTGTCCGAGCTGTATCTGTGTGTACCTCATGTATTCTTATGGTCGTGATCCGTTATGCGCCACAACTACCACTTTAATGAAATATCATTAACTTCACGAGGAGTCGCCGCTGCTAACGCTGACAGATTTTTGTTTACACCGTGGTAAGTACAGAAAAAAAAAAGTTTATGTCCGCCCGCCCACAGCTCAATCCAGCTCATCGTTCTCACCCTCTCGTTTGGCTATCGGCGGCGGCGGCTGCGGAGAGCTGGTGGCGGGAAGCGGCGTGGAGCTCTTCCTCGGTGGCGGCGGTGGCGGCGGAGGCCCTGTTCTCTTCGGTGGTGGTGGTAGTCCCGGCTTGACCGCCATGGGGCCGCTCTTTGCGCCTCCTCCCTCAAGCTCCAAGCTCTTCTGCTCTCCCTCCCTGAGGTAGTCGTCCATGGCGGTCGGATTGAAGTCCCTCGGATGGTGATGTCGTGGCTTGTGTCTCGTGGGGGCGACCTGCGGCGGGAACACGTGGGCGCCAGCCGGCGCGCCGCCTCTGAACTGCAGGGACTCCATCGGCGTGAACTGGTACGGCGAGGGGCCGGACAAGGCCGCGGCGGGGGTGATGAGGTTCCCTGGTTCGGTGGGCGGGAACAGCTCCTCCTCGGTGTCCTCGGGGTTTAGCGCGGCGCGCGCAGCGTCGGCCGACGGCCGCGGTGTGCTCGAGAACAAGGTTTCGCCGGGGGCCTGGACGGGCTCGTGCAACGGGGCGGGGACGCGGTGGAGCGCGCCGAAGCCGAGCACGCAGCCAAGCGCGCCCTCGCCGCCCCACGAGCGCGTCGGCGTGATGTGCAGCTCGCGCACGACGTCGTACTCGTGGTTGTAGACGAATAGCCGCAGCGGGCGGTCCACGTGGTCCTCGACGAGCTCGCCGAGCCCGTTCTCGCCGCGCACGATCCCGTCCGGCGTGCCCACGATGTAGTCGCTGTACGGTAGCAGGCCAGCGAAGTCCGCCGGCGAGTTCGCCGCCACGTCGAGGATGTGCCAGATGTCGTCCGTCGTCGACACTGGACACCACTGCAGCACTAGCCCGAGCGACAGCGACGACGCCGGCACCGACACCATCACGTCGCGCATCCGCTGGCCCTACGTTGTTCAGCAATCGTGGGGGAGGCGCGGGGGGAGACACCGACGAACCTTCGCGCTCCACACCATGAAGGCCACATCGCGTCCGGCGCAGTTCTCGACCTCCTTGGAGAACAGATACGAATTCCCGTCTTCCTGGGGTCGATAAGCTGGTGGGGGGGGACATACAACACGATTGTCGTGCTGGGAGGACGTACGACTAGCCGGCCGTTGATGCCGCAAATGAAATCGAACCACGGCTCGATCGCGATGAACTTGTTGGTGTTCTTGAGCACCTGGAAGCCGAAGCTGGCGCCTTGCCGGCGGTGGTCGTCACCGATGGGGAGAAACTTCTTGAGCCAGGACATGCTGCGCTGGTGGCGGTGGTGGCGGTGGTGACGGTGGTGATGCTGGGGTGGGTGAGTCTACGATGGACGATGGCGTTGCCGGCTGGCACGTGTAAAGGACAGGGGTTCCACTTGGCACACGCAAAATCACTCGAGCTGGAATTGAGTACGACAAAAGCAACAAACACTGCGGTGCGCGCCGGGCCTCGAGCGACCGAGCACACCACGTCGCCCGCTGACGACTATCACATATACAACAGCTGCGCTAGCTGAGAATTCCGGACCGGAATCTGGGCAAACATACGACTCAAGTCGTGGCTGAACGTCCGCTGGCCCGATCGCCGACCAGATCTGGTTGGGTGCGGTTACCAGTAGGAGTGCCACAGTCGACATTGTCTCCGCTGTCCGACGACTATGCACACCCTCGATGCGCGCAGCCTTCTCCAGCCCGGAACGGCGGCCGTCTCCTTACTCCCGTACAACTACGCCGCGATCGTGCCCAGGATCGCCAGAAAAAACCTCGCAAGCAGCACACAGACACCGCCAAGGATCGAGTCTCGTCGCCCCGGTGACGCCAGCTAAGACGCTGGGTTTGTGCGCGGTTAGGTGCTGGATTCTCCCCCTTGCCTGAGCGGCGTCGCTCGTGGCTGCTGATTCGCAGAAACAGTCGGCAGCGTGCTCGGACGAGGGCTCGGCTCGGCCCCCTCTTTCTTTTTTCTGTCATCTTGGGAGCTGTTTTTAGAGCTATGAGGGGTGACGATCGGAATCTCGGACATGTCGAGCATCTCTTTGCCGCATCTGGAGCTGCGTACGACGGGCTGGGATAATTGCGGTTCGGTTGTCTGCTTCCTTGACTGGAATCCCTCTCCTAGTGAAGGTTAAAAAGTTCTGACGGTAGGCTGGAGCAGGGCTTTTCGGCTTCGTCTTTGATTCTGGCAAACGACGGCAGCGGGTTATCGACATGTCGTTGCCCCGCCACGCCGCGGCACGTTGTTCGCAGCTGTGCTGTGCTTCCGGGCGATTGCGTTGGATCCATTCGTTGGGTGGACGGGAACCAGAGGTCGCCTGCGATCAACGGCGGTCATCATCAAGTTTTCCGTTGTTACGTCCCCCCGCGTTTCGCTGGGCAACGAAGTGCAACTGCTGCTTCCGGCGAAGTTGCATTGGGCTTTTTTTTCCTTCTGCTCTGAGGGTTTTTTTTTCTTCTCCAACGGGCAAGATCCCTTGGCGACAGAGCGGACTGCTGACCGCGGTTTGATCGGATTGCGCCGTGCGTCTTGGCGGCGCCTCCCCTTCCTTGGAGATCAAGGCATCAAACACTGCCGCGGGGGATAGGGAGACGGCGGCTCTGGGGTCGGAACCAAAGATGCGACAAGCACAGCACAGGCCGAAATTGCTGACTACATATGTAGCTCTCTGTCTGTTCGGACGAGGCGCACGCCTTGCGGCCGAGCCGTGGGCCCGGACCCAGCGTCGTGTGCGCCTTGCTCCGCGCGCACGAGATGGCGAGATATCTACATATCGTCTGCGTCTCATCGGACGGGTTCAAGTGGCGTGGCATGGCTTGGCATTCGCGGCGGCTCTCCGGCCAGATATCTATGTATCTATGAGGACTTGGCTGTGGAGGAGTCCAGACGGCTTGGCTGCCTGTGTCGCGTTTGAAGAAAAACGCTGGTGTGGTGGTCGTCGGTGCTGGCCGACGTCATGTTGCGCTGCGTCGGATCCCTACACGGAGCAAAGCCAGCCAGTGCCATGCGCCGGTCTCCTGTTTTCTTCCTTCGTGTGCCTGGCTGCGGTGGCGCCGACCAACGCACATCGCGCGCCATGATACTCCATGGCAGATGCAAAGATACAAACTCCATACATAACTAGCTGTCGTCACGCTTCGTTCTGGCTGCTCCGTGGTATCTTCACCTCCCGATCGTCAATCGCCAGCGTGGAATATCGCCTCCTTCCTCTCCTCCTCCTCCTGCTCCTGCGTGTCTCCTCTGGGTTCTGCACCGGCGTTGCTTGTTGGCGGAGATACGTAGGCGCTCTCCGTCAATTTCCGCTTACGTACTCCTATGCTAACTTTTAACTTTCGGAGCGCCTCTGACCTCCCCTTGCTGACAACGTCCCGTCGCGCCCGCCACATCCTGCTTCCGCCACACCCCGCCTTGTCGGAATAGATATCTACAACTCGTCCAACCCCTCCCTTCTCGTGCAATTCCTCTGTACAGTCGTCATATCCATACCATGTTCGCGACACTAAATATCGCCCGCTCCAGGACCGGCTCCACCGCGCCAAGTTGAGGCAGAGACTCCCGAACGGCTTGGTACGATATCGATACGTATCCAATCTCCCTTAAAGCCTCCCCTTGGCGAGTTTACGGAACTAAGCGCACCGCCTGGCTTCCAGATTGAATAGGGGACAGCCCGGACCCAAGTGGCTCACCACGCGCCAAAACGGAGGCAGGGCGGTCAAAGCTCGTCGGAAAGGACCAGGAAGTGTAGGAGTGGGCAGGAAGACTCAGGAGTCCGCCCCCAGGCCAAGAGCTTTTAAATCATCTTCCCCTCCCCCCCTCCCCGTTGGAAAATAAAAAGTCTGGTTGTTTTGCAGTCGTTCGTTCGTTCACTTGCACAGCAGCCAGCTACGTACTTTTGCCTACCTCGCAACTCGCATCATCGAGCCCTAGCTCGCCGAGGCCCTACACTCTTTAACGGTTCAACTTCCTCACTCTCTCACACCCACTTCTTTCTCCACTACCTCCACTACATACCACTACCACTTCCGATACCCCCACAACGTCGATACACAGACAACGACCCTCGTTCCCAACACTCGCTCCGAACAGTCTCGCTCGCTACAGACAGGCAATAGCCAGACAAGCCATCACTACGGATCTCTTCGTATCTTTCGACAAGTAACATTTCACATCCACCAAGATGCGTTCATGTTTCTTCCAGCTGGCCTTCCTGGCCACCTTTGGCTCTATGGCTGCTGCGCAGACCTGGACCGCATGTAATCCGATGGAGAAGAGTGAGTGAGCCCTTTTGTGCTCCCCACCACGTTGGCTGTGCGCGATCGTGTTCTGACGCACCGAGTTCAGCCTGTCCCGAGGACCCTGCCCTCGCTGGAACGTACGACCACATCTACGGTGGGGCGGCTCCTGATTTCCAGACCACTGCCGGAGAGGATGTCATCAAGTACGGCGGTCCCGACGGTGCCATCTTCCGTGTCGAGAAGAAGCTTGATGCCCCTACGATCGTCAGCAACTTCTACATCATGTGGGGGCATCTTGACGTCACCATGAAGGCTGCTCCCGGCGGAGGAATAGTATCCTCGGTCGTCCTTCAGTCAGACAACCTCGATGAGATCGACTGGGAGTGGGTCGGCTCGAAGCCCAACGAAGCCCAGTCCAACTACTTCGGAAAGGGAAACACTGACTCATACGACCGTGGTGCCGTTCATCCGATCACCAGTCAGGACGACTTCCACACGTACTCTCTCGAGTGGACTCAGGAGAAGCTGGATTGGATCATCAACGGCCAGGTTGTCCGCACCTTGAAGCCATCCGACGTCAAGGGCGATTTTTATCCCCAGACGCCTATGCAGGTCCGTCTCGGCTCGTGGGCTGCCGGAGATCCCGACAACGAGGAGGGAACGATTCGTAAGTTCTGCTCCTTCTATTCGGTGCTGGTGCTTTGGCAGAATCTGACTATTGGCAGAATGGTCCGGTGGTCCCATCAATTACAAGGAAGGTCCCTTCGACATGTTGGTCAAGGAAATCAAGGTTGTCGACTATTCGACCGGAACCGCCTACCGCTACTCGGACAAGAGTGGAAGCTGGCAATCGATTCAGGCTATCGGCGGTAAGATCGGAGCTGGTCCTCAGGCCGGCAAGGGCAACGCTGGAAACCTCGCCACCACGTCCGTCCCCGGGTCCGAGTCCACCTCGCGTCCCGCTCTCACGAAGACAGGCGTGCTGATTCCGACGACCAACACCGCGACCATGCCGCGTGGTTCGAGTGAGCCTACCCCTGGTAGCATCAAGGTTAAGGGTGCTGACTCCACGGAGTCCATCCAATCGCCTACATCGCCCTCATCGCCATCTATCACTGGATCTGACGAAGCCTTGTACACTGGTGCAGCAGCCAAATACGGCACCCTGAGAGGAGCCTTTGGTAGTTTGGCGGCGGTGGCGGGGCTGGTAATTGGGTGGATTCTGATCTAGGTACAGCTCGATAGAAACAGGACCGGTGGAATGTGGGGGATTGTTTAAAGGGATGTGCGAGCGATGATGCCCAGGTAATTTTACTCTGGATCTCTTTTTTACACGTCTTTTTTGTGTTTTCGTGCTTGTATTTGTGTTGCGGTGTCCTGTCTTCTACTTGTATCATGCATAGCGTTTGGGGGCCCTTTTCTTTTTTTTCTTTTTCCTTTTAGACGGGAGCAATACGTGGTTTTTTCCCCTCCGTTTCCCTCTTTCACGCGGTTTGTTTTTCTTGTTTCTGTTTCGGGCGAATACTGTACAGGTTTTTTTCCTTTCTGTCTTTTCACTTCTATTCGGTTTGGGTGGGATGTATCATCGTGCGCCGGGTATCATAGAAGTCGTGGCATGACGATGAATAACTCCCCGAAGTTATCGCTATCGCTGTTAGTTGTTTCAGGGATTTCCCCGGCGGCTGCGGGGCTAGCAGCACGAAGAGAAAAAAACACGGAATTCGGAGGGGGGGGGGGTAGTGCACGAGACGAGGGGGTTTTGGAGTTGGGATTGTACAATATCTATCCGAAGACATGTTAATAATAATTCAATCTGTGCCATACACATACACGGAGTGGTGTGCGGCTGCTTGCGATCGGCTGGTAGGTGGTGGAGTTGGCAAGCGTGCGCACTGAAACGGAGGAGTTGCTACATGTGCGTGTGTGTGCGTGCGCTGCACCGCCCACGGACTTTTTTTTGTTTGATCGTTTTTCACATACTACCTAGTGAGGATATGTACAGTCCGGCAACCTCCCCATTGCCCTCCGCCCAGGCCTTGTCCCGAAACGAAAGATACGTCCGGACTGCGGTCATGGCCGGACGGACCGCCGTGATCCGGTCTGGTCTGCGGATTTCCGGGACCGCCTCAGTCCAGTCCTTCCAATTGAAAGACCACCAAAGACCGTGGTCGACCGTGGTCAACCGCGGTCTTTGAGGCTTAAATCAGCTGACTGCCACATCCTACATCACCACATACAACATGCAACGACCCCGGTCCCCATCATTACTCAACTCCTCCCGCTCGCCCACCCTCTATGATAACTGCGACCTGCGCGCAATGGTGTCCGCGATTGCGGGCGACAGTGAACGGAGCGAAGGCTCTTCCATTCTTTCGTCCCCACCTCCTACCTCCATAGTTATGACAGATTGACGCCGCGGCATATTGACATCCGCTAGCATTTCCACCGGAGATGAGGAGCACCAGATTGCATCCTTTTTTCTAGAGAAGAAAAACCGTTTAAGCCATGTTGGCAACCTGGCACCTGTTACACCCAGCACGCTGGCGACACCCCAAGGCATGCAATTAGTATGACTAGCCGGACTCAATCTGAGGATTGAGGCCGAGTGGTTTTTCATGAGTGAAAGTCACAGGCCTGGGTGAGCTCTTGGGAGGAAGAGTAATACCAACCCAACAGAGGCCACAAGGGTAAGCGAAGGTTGCCAAGGGGTAAGGGGATGGGTGGGAGCCTTAGGTGAAGGTTTAGCCACATCCCCAGGAGGTGTTAAGGTTATCCTCTGCAAGACCCATACTAAAAGCTACTAGTTGCGATAGACCAGCAAAAATACCAACTTATTTCGGGTACAATATATCTCACAAGTGGTTGTGCAGGACGCGTGAGGTGGAAAGGGTCCAGTGTGCATAGGAGAGGAGCCAGACTATCTATCAGTTGTTTGATCATAACTCATTAAGTGTTGCACCCAACAGTGACAGGAGGAAAAGGGGAGCATGGGTCAGAGGTAGCAATGATAAGTCACGTGTCAAAAAGTACTCCGGGAGACAGTGTCAGCCGAGGAACCTGAAGGACATCACTCCATCAAAGCAATATCCTTCTGACTCAGTGATAAGGTATCTCTGCTAGCAATCTTTAAGTTACATGCTATATATGGGGTTCCTATTGTGAGACAGGTCTGAGAGAGTCTAGACAGGAGATAAGAGTCTGGGGATAAGACCTCTTGGCCATAAGACTTGGCTTAGAACTTAATTCCAGCAAGGGACTGGGGGTAAACCACAAAGGGGTGATAGGCAAAGGAGGCCATATTGGATTCTAAGTAGAATCACATCAAGAAGCTCTATCTGTGTAATACTGGGGTTATATGTAGGAGGAGGATTCCAGGCGTCGCGGACGCTATGTCTAGAGTGGCTAGCGTGGTCGCTAGCGTGGCTTCTAGAGTTTGTGGGACTTGGCATATGGCTGCCCTAAGGGCTTCTGTAGATAGACAGTCACACACTAGCGCTAGCACACAGACACTCGTATACGTATCCGGTGCTCCTCTCTTTAGAATTGACATGTTTCTTGCTACCCCTCAACCGGTAGCAACACTTTATTTTCTCTGCCCTGCACAACCAGCGGCGAGTATTCTTTATTTTCCTGCCCTGTACGACACACTTTATTTCCCTGCCCCACACAACCAGCGGCGAGCATTCTTTATTGCACCGTGTGATGAGCGGCGAGCAGAAGGAGGGTGCAGAAACATCACAGACCATGTGGAGCGGAAGAGGGATACCAGCAAACGTACTCTCTGTCAAGATCCTGCCTCGACTTCGCTGTTCTAGCTCGACAGGCAACGTAGGTTTGGGTCTGCGGAGCGAGTGCTCCTACTCACACTTCCGGTGTACTCACACTTCCGGTGTATTCACACGTCTGGCGTGGGCTCGTTGTTCTCGCGGTATCCATCACGCCCGGTGTGGTCTCTTCGCGGCTCTTCTCACACGCCTTATGTGGGCTCGTTGTTCTCGCGGTATCCATCACGCCCAGCATGGTCTCTTCGCGGCTCTTCTCACACGCCTTGCGTGGGCTCGTTGTTCTCGCGGTATCTGTCACGCCTGGCGTGGTCTCCTCGCGGCTCTTCTCACATGCCTAGCGTGGGCTCGTTGTTCTCGCGGTATCCGTCACGCCCGGCGTAGTCTCTTCGCGGCTCTTCTCACACGCCTTGCGTGGGCTTGTTGTTCTCGCGGTATCCGTCACGCCCGGCGTGGTCTCTTCGCGGCTCTTCTCACACGTCTTGCGTGGGCTCGTTGTTCTCACGGTATCCGTCACGCCTGGCGTGGTCTCTTCATGTCTTTTCTCACACGCCTTGCGTGGGCTCGTTGTTCTGGGGAGGGATGGTTACAGTGCCGGTCACGGGGATAGAGAGGTAGGTCTGTGGAGAGAGATAATAGATTGCGTGGAGAAGAATCTCCAGACTAGCTACCGCGCCCTTCCTTTATACTTTTCCTTCCCTCTGTGGAATCACAGCTTGCCCGCAAGACTGACACAGTTCCTCCATCTAACATTATGACTCGATCGCCGTGCCCAAGGAAAACACATGATCGCACTCAGCCGCCACGCGGCCAACACTCAACTCGCGGCAACAGGAGAAAGGATGCGCAAGCAGTAACAGTAAAGGAAAGGAAGTCTGACGTACAACTTAATCAAGGGAAAACAATACTCGTAACGAACATGGGAGAAGGATGCGCAAGCTCAATCAATGGGAGACAACAAACATAGTGGACAGGAGAAAGGGCGCGCAAGTAACATAACGGAGACAAAGGAAAGAGGTCTAGACCGGCCAGCGGTCGGGGATATCGCTACCAGAGCGATATGGCGGAGATCGGTCGAGGCGCCTAAGCGCGGAGGATGACCGCGGCTGCAGCAGTGGAAATGAGGACGAGCCACATGGCGACAAGGGTGAGAGTGGCACCGGCGCCGGCGCCAAGGAGCCTGTCGCGCCAGGTTCGTGACAGTACGTCTCCTGTCCAGACCGAAGCTCCAGCGAGGTCATGTCGGGTCGTCAGGGTCCGGCGGCGGATGGGGGTGTGGTAGATGCAGACGGGCCGGCTAGCCTGCTGCCGGGCTTGGAGTTGTTTGTTCATTCGCTGTTGTTCGGTGATGATGGCTCCCAGGGTGTTGGTCATCTGCTCGAGTTGCTGTTGGTCCGCATAGTGGAACTCATTCATCCGCTGGGCGAGTGTCCAGTGTACGATGTGATTGCGGCAGACATCCCGGGTGGTTGTTTGATGTATCATGGTGACGATTTCCCCCAGGAGGGCAAGTTGCTCGTCCTGTAGTGCCACAGTCGCAGCTGGGGGGTTTATGTTTTCCTGATCTTCCTGTGGTGGCGTGATGTCCGCCAAGGTTTCATGTGGGGCTATAGTGCTGCAGCGGAGGTGCTGGTTTTCCATGTTCACGAGGAACCGGCATTCAGGGCAGATCCGCTTTCCTCGGTACCAGTCTGCGCATGCTTTGGCGGGGTTGAGGCGTCGTTCGCAGGTTACTTTGAGTAGTTCGTTAGGGTGTGGGAGCGGGCAGTCGCAGTTTGTCGCTCGGCGGTGGCGGCTTCGGTGCGGGTAGTAGTTATTGTCCTTGCTCTGGCGGTGGGTGTTGCAGTAGTCATCGTAGCAGGCCGTCCAGTGCAGGGATACGTGGTCGTTGGTATGGGGCTGTCCTGCGGCGGACAGCGGGGGCAAAGGTGTGGCTGAAGGGGCACCCCATCCGTCGGTCGTGGTGGCAGCAATGCCCCAGTCATTGTTGGGTTCGTTGGTGGGTAGTTCGGTTTGTTCGTTATCGGCGGAGGTTGTGATGGGAAACTCGGAGGTGCAGCTGCGGCCAGCGAAGGTCCAGCCTTCGTTGGTGCTGACAGTAGCGGTGGTGGACATATCGGGTTTTTTAGAGTTGGGGTGCGGGTTTCTCAGGGTATTCCTTGTGGAACTGGCGGACAAGGTCGGGTGAGTTCTCAAAGTTGCGGGCGGGATACCAGGTACGATTGGGGTCGTGGAAACCGGTCCACTTGACTCGATACTGGATCTGGTTTCTATGGCATCGGGAGTCGAGGATTTTCTCTACTTTCCACTCTTGCTGTTCTTGGATGACCACAGGTGGTGGCAGTGTTTGTTGGTGTCCTGGGATGGGTTCGGTGCTGGCTGTGTGTTCGAGGAGGCTGATGTGGAAAACTGGGTGGATCCTGACAGTGGCCGGTAGGTCCAGTTTATATGCTCTTGAGCCTACCTTCTCGAGGATGGTGTACGGGCCTATCTGCTTGTGGTCCAGTTTGTTCGATGGTCGGGTTGTCCGGATGTGTTTCCGTCGTAGCTAGACCCTGTCACCTGGGTTCAGTACCGGGTCCAGATGTCGTGCTTTCTTGGCTTGCTCTGCTTGAGACATTTGGACTTCCTTGATCTCTGCTCGAAGTTCTTCATGCAACCTTCTTACTGCCGCGACATATTCCGACACTTCCGGGGTCTCCTCGTTCCGGGTGCCGAGGTCTGGCAGGAAACGAGGGTGATATCCATAGTTGGCAAAGAAGGGGGTTATTTTTGTGGTTCCGGTTTGTGTGTTGTTGTAGCAGAATTCGGCAATTGGCAACAACCTTTCCCAGTCGTCCTGCGGGTAGTTGCAGTATGCCCGGAGATACTGCTCGAGGGTGGCATTGGCTCTTTCCGTTTGTCCGTCCGTTTGTGGGTGGAAGGCTGTGCTGAGGTTGCGTGATATCCCGAGTACTTCCGTTACTCGTTTGCAGAAGTCTGAGGTAAACAGGGACCCTCTGTCTGATACAATACTGCTTGGCAGTCCGTGGGGTCTTATAACTTGTCGGAGGAAGTGGTCTGCTAGGTCTTCGGGGTCCATGGTGCCCTGGTAGGCGACGAAATGTCCCATCTTTGTGAGGCGATCGATTATTACCCATAACGCATCTTTTCCATTGCTTGTCGGCAGCGCGGTGATAAAGTCCATTGATATCGTGTCCCATGGTCGGTGTGGGAGTTCGAGTGGCTTTAGCAGTCCAAATGGCATGTGTCGGATTGGCTTGATGCGATGGCAGGTGTCACAGTGGTCGACGTATCTGTGGATGTACTTTCGTTGCCCTGGCCAGTAGAAATTTCGGCTAACAAGTTCCAGGGTTCTTGCTCGGCCCGGGTGTCCTGCGGCTTGCGCGTCATGGTGGTCTCTTAATATGCGTAGTCGCAGGGTGTCATTGTCCGGGACCCATATGAGCCCGTCGTACATTAACAACCCGCTGTTTTCCTCACTTAACCCTAGCGCGATCTTTCCATCACGGGTGGTCCCACTCGCTTTTTCCCTCCGGATTTCTTGGATCTCTTTATCTGCTGCGCTTAGTGTCCGGATTTCATTCAGGAGTTCCTTGTCTATCTCGAGGTTGATGGTTTCCATTGTATTGGCCTGGAGTGCTTCAAACGCTTCTTCGGGTAACAGGATTCGGCCGTGGTTCTGTTGATGCTTCATATCCCCTTCCCAGGGAGAGTCTTCTGACTTTCTAGAGAGGATGTCTGGTTTGCCGGCTAATCTTCCTGGTCGGTATTTGATCGTGAAGTCGTAGTTTGCTAGCCGCTCACCCCATCGGGCCTGCCGTAGGTTGAGATCTTTTTTCGTTTTCCAATATTCGAGGTTTTTCTGGTCCGTGAGAATCGTGATTTTGGGTCCTGTTGTTTTGCAATAGGTATCCCATTTTCGCAGTGCATCCACGATCGCCAGTAGCTCTTTGTTGTGGATATCGTAGTTGCGCTCTGGGTCCTTGAGTTTCCTTGAGTAGTAGGCTACTGGGTGCAGAATTCCGTTATCGTCTGGTTGCGAGCAAATTGCCCCTATGGCGTAGTCCGAGGCGTCTGTTTCGATGGTGACGGCTCGTTCTGGGTTGAAGTGCTGTAGTATGGGTTCCGTGATAATTGCCGTTTTTAGGGTATCGAACGCTCCTTGCTGTTTGTCGCCCCATTCCCACTCTTTTTCCTTCCTTGTGAGGGAGGATAGGGGTGTCGTGATCTTACTGTAGTCTCTGATAAAGCGATGATAGAAGTTGGCAAATCCCAGGAAACTCTGGATTCCTTTTACATTCGTTGGCTCTTTTCATTCCTTGATTGTTAGGATCTTTTCTTAGTCCATTCGCAGTCCCTTTGGTGATATGACATATCCCATGTATTCTGTTTCCGTTGTATGGAATTCGCATTTAGATGCTTTCAGCGTGAGCCCGGTTTCCTCAACTCGTCTCAAGATTGTTCGGACGTGCCTCCGGTGGTCTTCCAGATTTTGCGAGAAGATGAGGATGTTGTCCAGATATGCCACACAGAAAATATCCAGGTATTCGCTCAGAATCTCGTTTATCCATAGTTGGAACGACGCCGGTGCATTGGTCAACCCGAAAGGCATGACGTAGTATTCGTATAGTCCGTACCGGGTTCGGAAGGCTGTTTTCCACTCGTCTCCTGCTGCGATTCGGAGGTTGTAATATACATCTCGGATATCGAGTTTGGTGTAGACGGTGGCACTGGACAGTTGATCCAGGGATTCTCCGATCAATGGCAATGGTGTCAGGTTCTTGACTGTGATTTCATTTAATTGTCGGTAATCCACACACAAGCGTAGTCCTCCATCCTTCTTCTTCACAAAATGGATCAGCGCTTCGGCCGGGGAAGTGGATGCACGGATCCATCCTCATTTTTCGTTGACATCCAAGTATTCTTTGAGAGCCTTTATTTTCTCATCCTTCAGGGGTCGCAAGGGCTCATACGGGGGCGTTTTCCCTTCCTCCAGTGGGATATGATGGTCCTGCGTGCGGTGAGGTGGGGGTATCATTGGTTCTTGTTCGGTGAATACATCGAGGAATTCGTGATATTCTGGGGGAATTGGTTTCTTGCTCGTCCTGGAGGTTTCTTTGATTTCGTCGATTACTGTCTGGCATACCTCCCATGGGTCTGTTTCGCCGATTTCCCAGTTCTCCTCTTCTGCCGGTGTTTTCTTATAGTATTGCTCTGTGGCCTTTTCTTCTGGGACTGTGTTGGCTCTTGGTGAGCTGGGTAGGCATTTCTCGGCGCAGTGGTCGGAGTGGAATTTCACGGTGTGATTCTTCCACCCTATCACTGGGTCATGGAGTTTGAGCCACGGGAGTCCCAGAATGATTGGGGCGTTCATGATCGTGATGCAGTGTAGCCGGATGTCCTCCTCGTGACGGTTGATGGTTAGGTGGATTTGACCGTCGTGTGTTACCGGCCCGCCAGTGACCTGACTTCTGTCGACTGTCAATACTCGTCTTGGCGTTGTTTTTTGTTGCATAGGTATTCTGCTGGCCTCAGCATAGGCCTTATCGATGAAGTTTTCTGATGCCCCACTGTCCACCAAGGCTGTAGTGGTGCATTCGTTCCCGTCTGTCCCCTGGATTGGTACTTTGATCATTATTAACTCCTCGCGGTCGTATCGGGCAGTTCGTACTCAGTACGGGAGGTCTTCTTCGGGTTTGACAACCGGTGTTTCCCTCGGGTGGTGGTTGTTGGCACTTATTCCCGAGGGTTGTCATTTCCCGACGGTTCTTCTTTGGTTGTCTCCTCGAAGGTGGCTTCCACGGCCCTGTATGGTCTTCTCCATGGAACTCGTTCTTTTCTGGGCTGGGGGCATTCTTTTGCGAAATGTCCTTTCTTTCCGCAGTTGTAACATTCTCCCGTGATTGCTCGTCGTGGGAATCGGTTCGGCGTTCCCCTTGCAAATTTGAATCGTCGGGTGGCATCGAGGTCCATCGGGTCTCCCGGGGGCGTCGACGGAGGCTCCTTTGTGTTGACGTGGAAGCGCGCTTCTGGGTTGGTGGTAGGTTGTCGATTAATGACTCCGAGGTTGCATAGGCGGCTATCCGTTTTGATGGTCGCCGTGGCGTAGTCCACCAAGACTGTGGTGGGGGTTTCACTCATGACTAGGTGCCTTTTTACCTCGGGGTGTAATCCGTCTCGGAATCATGCAATGCATACGTTGTCCGCGTATGGGAGGTCTGCTTTGATTCGCTGAAATTCGGCCCAGTAGGTGGCCGCTGTCCGATTTCCCTGCTGGATCTTCTGGAATTTCTCGAACGCTATTTCCTCGGCATCTACCTGGCCGAAGGCGTGCTTCATGTTGGTCTTTAGTTCTTCCCAAGTCAGGTTGATTCCACCTTCCTGGTTTAGGAAGGTTTCCACCCAATTCCATGCCACCCCTCGCAGTAGGGAGGATGCATATCCTGTTTTCTTCTCATCGTCATCGAATCGGTTTCCCTCTGTTCTAAACTTCAGCTCGCACTGGGCCAGGAACGTTTTGAATTTCGTTTTTTCTCCTTCGAATGGTTCCAGGTCCCTGAACTTTGGGTAACTAGTCTGCGGCGGTTGGTCGCGTGCAGCTAAAAGTGTTTGCAGCATTTCTGTTGTCAAGAGGTGGGGTCCCGGGGCTTCCGTCATTCTTTTGAGTTGTTCGGGGGACTCGGGGCTCTGGGGTCTAGATCTTTGTTCGCGGGTTACTGGGCTCAGCGCTCGCTAATCATCAGGGACGTCCCTGAATTCGCAAAGGTTGAGGGGGTCCCCGGTGCTTTCGTCCTGGGAATCCACTGTGTCTTTTTCGTTGCTACGTCAGGTGTCGATGGGGAGACGCAATCTAGTGTCAAGATCCTGCCTCGACTTCTCCGTTCTGGCTCGACAGGCAACGTAGGCGTGGGTCTGCAGAGCGAGCGCTCCTACTCACACTTCCGGTGTGCTCACACTTCCGGTGTATTCACACGTCTGGCGTGGGCTTGTTGTTCTCGCGGTATCCGTCATGCCCGGCGTGGTCTCTTCGCGGCACTTCTCACACTCCTTGCGTGGGTTCGTTGTTCTCGTGGTATCCGTCACGCCCGGTGTGGTCTCTTCGCGGCTCTTGTCACACGCCTTGCGTGGGCTCGTTGTTCTCGCGGTATCCGTCAGGCCCGGTGTGGTCTCCTTGCGGCTCTTCTCACATGCCTTGCGTGGGCTCGTTGTTCTCGCGGTATCCATCACGCCCGGCGTGGTCTCTTCGCGGCTCTTCTCACATGCCTTGCGTGGGCTCGTTGTTCTCGTGGTATCCATCACGCCCGGCGTGGTCTCTTCGCGGCTCTTCTCACATGCCTTGCGTGGGCTCGTTGTTCTCGTGATATCCGTCAAGCCCGGCGTGGTCTCTTCGCGGCTTTTCTCACACGCCTTGCGTGGGCTCGTTGTTCTTGGGAGGGATGGTCGCAGCGCCGGTTATGGGGATAGAGAGGTAGGTCTGTGGAGAGAGATAATAGATTGTGTGGAGAAGAATCTCCAGACTAGCTACCGCACCCTTCCTTTATACTTTTCCTTCTCTCTGTGGAATCACAGCTTGCCAGCAAGACTGACACAGTTCCTCCGTCTAACATTATGACTCGATCGCCGCGCCCAAGGAAAACATATGATCGCACTCGGCCACCGCGCGGCCAACACTCTACTCGCGGCAACAGGAGAAAGGACGCGCAAGCAGTAACAGTAAAGGAAAGGAAGACTGACGTACAACTTAATCAAGGGAAAACAATACTCGTAACGAACATGGGAGAAGGACGCGCAAGCTCAATCAATGGGAGACAACAAACGTAGCGGACAGGAGAAAGGACGTGCAAGTAACATAATGGAGACGAAGGAGAGAGGTCTAGACCGGCCAGCGGTCGGGGATATCGCTACCAGAGCGATATGGCGGAAATCGGTCGAGGTGCCTAAGCGCGGAGGATGACCGTGGCTGCGGCAGCGGAAACGAGGACGAGTCACAGGGCGACAAGGGTGAGAGTGGCACCGGCACCGGCGTCAAGGAGCCTGTCGCGCCAGGTTCGTGACACTCTCGTATGAAAAGTAGCTGCGGGAGGGTACAGCAAGCGGTAAGCACAGGGGCCAGCGTTCGGGGCCCTTTTTCTTTACGTCTCCCTCTAGCATTCAGTCGAACAGAGTTGACAAAGACTGAGGAAAATCGAGAAAACGAGAAGAATTCGAGCGAATCAAGCGGATTCGGGAGGAAAAAATCGAGTATACCAAGCAAAATTCGAGGTGAATTCGGAAGCCGTCACAGTAGTCTCAACTACCCATTCACTGGGCTGAGCTACTGCCTATATAACCCGTTCATCAGGCATAATCGCTGAGCATTTCCAAAGCACGGCGAGTATTTCCTAGGCAGGGCGAGCATTTTCAAAACGCGGCGAGCATTTCCAAATCGCTGCGAGCAAAACAGAGCATGCCGAAACAGCGAGCAATGTCGAACACCCTGAAACTCTAGCCGGAGCCGGGTGAGCTGCTCGAGTGTATTGGTGAGGCAAACCTCTCGCATGATGAAAACTCGGTAGTCATAGCTATTTCAGCTGAAGCTGTTACACCTCTGTCCGGAACACCAGGAGGAGCAGATAGCTACGTAGTCAGGGCACGGGAGACTTTACCTAATACTGCTCAGTGAGGGGAAGTCGTGCTCAGTCGGCTTCAGAGAGTCTAGGTGGGAGATAGCCTCGGAATTAGACCTTACGGCCGTAAAACGGACCTAAGGGGCTAATCTCCGGACGAACTGCAAACGCAACTAGATACGGGATACGAGCAGTGAGGTCATGGAACTGATATCTTCTCTTTCTCTGATTGGCCAGTAAACCACTCACCTGCAGGGCTTGAGGGGATTACGCGGTACGGGGATCAGTCGGCTTATTGTTAGACCGACCAGGACCAATGAAGTTGTAAGGACCGAGCCCGTGCGGTTCCGGGGCCTTGGCTAGCGGGCGAATCTCCTGAGATAGGATAGGAAGTACGGGTTCTCGAGAGGAACCACGTGACACCGCAGGAAGGCTATATAGCTAGGCAAGATTCTGCTCGGTGGAAGGAAAGAGGACAAGCACCGAACACCCACTCAGCAAAAAGAAACCCCACAAACAAGATCTAAGATTATTACGTTGTGAATTATCGAAAGTAGCCTGGTTACCTTTGATTCTCTCCACACTCCGGTTACAACCCAACCCCAGTGTCACACTATAATCTTGATCTCAAATCACCCTACTTTCATGACTTGCTTCGACGATATTTACTTCGAAGATCACCTCTATCTACTCGAACTATCTACCTTCCTGGAACCTAAGTCCCAATACTCCTTCGACTACACCTTTCAGTCAATCGACGACGAAATCTCGAAATACGAGCAGTGGGAAGAATTTTTCGACGGACCTAAGCTGACCCGCAAGACAATCGAGTGCGCCCCATACCATTGGTATACCCAGCAGTGGTGGAACTGTGCGCTACTGTTCCAACCCACCAATTTCAACGAAGATGAACTCTTCGACCTGTTCGATTACCATTTCGTCTACGACTCAACCATCTACAGCAGAGACTTCCTCGATCAGTATTAAAAGATGATGTCCTCCGACTTCAACATGCTCAGGCTTGAGGCCCCAAGGGACCTGTTGCAGATCACCGACGGAACAACCACGATGGAACAAGCGTTGGAGCTATCCAACCCCGTGGCCTGGGTCCGAACCATGGCACGACAACAAAAACAGGCAGAAAAAGACTTACAACAGCTGACCGAACTATGTGGCAACACAATCGATAAAACCGATCAACGAATGGTCCGAATCGAGGAAGCCTATCAAACCCTGGCAGAGGGCACAAAGTACGTATATGACCGGGTGCACGCTAACGAGGAAATCGCAGAAACCTGGGTACGAACCGAGCTGGCAAACGCCGCCAACGCGTACCAAACACTGGCTCAGAACGTTTGGCAGGCCATCCTGGAACGTACCAACGAGGACACCCAGCGACAAATATGCTAGGCCACCCAACTCACCCGCGTGAACGACGGCCTCGCCTTACTGGCAGAAGCCAATGCTGCCCGAAGCCAGCACCTGGCCACCTTCCAAGGTAACATAGAATTGTGGGCAGCTGACCACCAAAGGAAAATGGCCCAGGTCGAAGAAGAGCTACGACAGGCCAGGGATGAAATCAGGTGGCTAGCCACCTGCATACCCCTCCCCGGCTCTCCAAAGACCAGGCATCCGTCTCCGGAACCGCTACAGCTATGGCGCAGCCCAGTCAGGCCACCAAGCACCAGTGCTGCCACAGCACCAGCCGCTCCCCCGCCACTTCCAGTGCGACCAACGTTCCGGAGTCCTGTCAGGCTCGTGCCCGCTTCCCCTGCACGAAGGCAAAGGCGACCGGCACTCCCGCCGTCCAGCCCGCCAGAACCACCACTCCCACCATGGCCAATAGCCGGAGGCGGAAGAGGGGGCAGAACGCCAGCAAGGCCGGGACCGCCGTCAAGATCCCGCGCACCTTCGCCACCACCGAGTGGAGACGACGACGACCTATATGTACAGAACCTTCCCATGGGAAGACCCCTGCCAGGCACGAGGAAACCAACGCATACGCAGATCGCCACTATGCTTATACCAGAAGAAATAGCGAGGCTAGTGGGCGCGGGAATTGCGGCGCCACGAGCTCCCGAAAGACCGGCCAACGAGGCCCGAGTTGAACCACCTCAAGGTTGAAAATGGAGAACCTCGAGAAGTTCGATGGGAAAAGCTTGTCCACTTTCAACCAATAGTGGGAAGCGGTTACGATGTATCTGGGATTCTACTCGGAAACCGTTGACCAACAAAAAATCGCTTGGGTCGGAACCCTCCTGACTGACACTGCCCTGGTATGGCACCTCCACCGATACCGCGAGTTACAAGACAACGACATGCGAGCCAACTACACTGCGGCCATACGATCGGAGTACCGAAACGAGCGCGAAGCAGTGGATGCCCAGCTCAAGCTAGGACAGCTCAAGTATCAGGGCTCCATCCGTGCCTACCTAATGGAGTTCCGGGCGCTCAACAACTTCGCGCGAGTAGCTGGCGAAGCACTACGAGAAAAAGTCGATTTGGCAATGCCCGACGCGGTGCTAGATATGCTGTTCGCCCATTATCTGGAGGACTTTGCGGATGATGAAGGCTTCCTGCAAGCCACCTACCAGGCAGGTCTACAAGTGGAAAAGAAAAAAGCCCTGAAGCAGGCCCGGGAAGCCGCCCGACCCACGGGGAGCAGCTGATCCGAGGAAAAGAAAAGGGAAGAAAGGAAGAAAAATCCGCCTGCGGAAAAAATGGATGACAGCAACAGAAGGAATTCGAAACTGGAGGACGAGTTTGGGAAGCCCGGCTCATGGGAGTTGTACGAGGCTGCGATGGAAGGAGTTCCCCGCACAGAGTGAGCTGACCTCTGCCAGAAGGGATACCACCGTTGCGGAAGAGGGGGGCATCGCTCGCATAAGTGTTATGCAAAAACCACGGGCAACGGTACGGAACTTCCCCAGGCCCCGTGGAAAGTGTCGGCAGGAAACAAACGACGAAGGGAAGGGGAAGAAGAACCAGCTCCCGCGGCCAAATCACAGAAAATCTCGGCGGCTGAGATAATGGACACGGAGCCAACCATCCAGGACCCCATATGGGAAGAGGAGGATTTTTGAAGGGTCAGAGGACACGGCCGAGCCTCAAGACCAGGAATATCACATGCGGAACAGGCCAAAAAAGAGGCGCCGAGGAATCCGCAAAGGAAATCGAGCGCAAGAAACCTCGATGCGGACCCCGACCCATCATAACCATGCTGCTGCACATGGAACAAGGGAAACACTGAGTCCAGGTGCGGTTAGACACAGAATGTTCGGTCCCGTTGGTCAGCAAAGAAACAGCGCGGAGATTGCAGATCCCTATGCTCAAACATGACTTGGCGATTCGTATCGAGAACTATACGGGGCAACATGTGGAGGAGGCCGGAATATTTTACACAAAACCTCTACTCCTCCAACACCAACGGCACTTCTCAAAGGAAATTTTCGAAGTAACCCCCATGGAACCAGAGGTCGACATCTTCCTACCCTACTGGTGGATATCGAAGCATCTCCCGCAGGGAGTCTGGGAGTGGGAAGAGATACGATTCAACAGTCCCAGATGCCAGGAAACCTGCACACGATACGAGCAGGGAGAGTTCTCACTTACTTGGGATGAGAAAGTGGCACACGACCCAAACGCCCGAGTAATCGGGCACATATCGGCAGTCACCACCGACGACACCCTGGCTGTTACACTGGAGAAACACGGGCAGGTACGTACTCTTAGAGAAGTACGTACAAAAGAGGAGAGATACGTACCGGCAGCTAGCTATTCTCAGCCGAGGGATCTTAGAGAGTCTAGGCGGGAGATAAGACGGGGTTAAAGGTTACAGCCGTAAGACGCACGTAAGGATTAACTCCGGGAGAAGAGGGCAATGGCAACTAGAGACATGAGAGGGAAGGCATTAGGACGAAACTCTTCAGAGAGCTCGGTCGAGACTCTTCCGAGAGCTCGTTTGTCGAAACCCCCAGCTCCAGATGTCGATGGGCCGCAGGAAAAGAACTCAGTCTAGAACTGAGGGAATTCCGCGGTGCCAGTTGGAACCCTGGACTCCACCTTATCGCCAGAACCGACCAGGACCAATAAGAATCTCAGACGAGCCCACGCTCAGGTGGGGGCACGCCGACCTCGGAGGAATAGATAGCCCGAGTCACCCGCCCTCACTCCACCGCACACGTATATATGCCGCAACTTCTCTCCCAAGAGAAAGAAACGACAGAACGAACATCCTCACCTACACCACCGAACCCACACACAAGATCTAAGATTATTCCATTGTGAATTATCGAAATTAGCCTGATTACCTTTGATTCTACCCACACTCCGGTTACGAGACAACCCCAGTGTCACACTATAATCTTTGATCCAAAATCACCCTACATAAGAAATTCAGCAACGAATGCTCCACCTCGACACAACATACTTCGAGGACCACCTCTACCTACTCGAATTACACACCCTAAAAGAACCTCAATCACAATACTCCTTCGACTATACATTCCAATCAATCGACAGCGAGCTCGCCTCATACGAACGGTGGGAAGAGGAAATCGACGGAACCATCCCAGTCCAAGAAGTCGATTGCGCACCTTACAACTGGTACATGCAAAAGTGGTGGAACTGCGCAGTAAACGGAAAAGCTGCGGATTTAGACGAAGACGAACTCTTCGACCTGTTTGACTACGTGTTTGACTACGACGAAACCATCTATACCAATGACTTCCTCGACCTATACTAAAAAAAAAAAAAAAAAAAAAAAAAAAATTTAGACATCCGATTTCAACATGCTCCGCCTCGAAGCGCCTCGGGACCTACTCCAGATCACCGATGGGACAACCTCGCAAGAACAAGCAGTAGAACTGGCAAACCCAGCTGTTTGGGTCCGAACCTTAGTGCGCCAGCAGAAACAGGCCGAGGAAGACATGAGGGAGCTTGTTGGGCTCTGCGGCAACACCGTCGACCGCACCGACCAGCGGATCCAGCGAATCGAGCACGCCTACCACACCCTGGCAGAAGGAACTCGGTACGTATATGACCGAGTAAATGCTAACCAAGAGATAGAGGAAGCATGGGTGCGCAGCGAACTAGCGGCGGCCGTAAACGCCTACCAGACCTTCACCAGAAACGTTTGGCAGGCTATTATCGAACGAACCAATGAAAGTACGGAGAGGCAGGTATGCCAGGCAACGCAACTGGCCAGGGTCAACGACGCACTGGTCTTTTTGGGAGAAGCCAATACAGCCCGCAACCAACATCTGGCCACCTTTCAAGGTAATGTAGAGCTCTGGGCCGCTCACCATCAGCAGAAAGTAGCGGAACTACAACAGGAGCTGCGGCAAGCACGGGACGATATACAACGATTGGCCGTACGAATTCCGCTGCCACCTGGGTCGCCAAGCCCACCACCACCTCCGCTACCCCCGCTACCGGTCCAACGGACCCCAGCTCAGCAATGGAGAAGCCCCGTTCGCCCCTCCAGTACAAGTGAGCCGGACCTAATCCTTCGGCAACCTTCCACGCCCCCGGGCCGTCCCCCATACCCACCATTGAGAAGTCCGATCCAGCTCAATCTCCCAGCAGCAACCCGGCGAATACGGCCCCCGGTGGTCCCACCTATTCCGGCGGGACACGCCACACCGCCACCCTGGAGAAATCCTCACCTGGGAGGGAATAACGGACCCCCATCAAGGCCGCCCACACGACCAACGACCCCACCGCTGCCACCAACACCGACCCCGCCCCTGGTGGCAGGAGCAGAGGGAATGCAACCAACGTTGATGACGCAGGACCTTATCCTGCTAGTCGCGGAAGGAGTGGCTAGGGCCCAGGCTCACCAACCGCCCAAGGAGGAACGGGTCCGCACGTCGCGTCTCAAAATGGAGAACCCAGAGCCCTTTGATGGAAAACCAACAACTCCATTCAATATCTGGTGGCAGTCGGTCGTTAAGTATCTAGGGTTCTACCCAGAAACAAGCGACCAACAAAAAATCGCTTGGGTAGGGACGCTTCTCACCGGAACTGCGAAGGCCTGGGATCTACGCCGATACACTACACTGGGCGATAACGACACCTGGGCAAACTACTCCGCCGACATCCGTACGGAATATTTCGACAGCCGAGAAGCCGTGAATGCCCAGCTGAAGCTAAACCAACTCAAGTACACGGGGGACATCCGAGCCTATATGACAGAGCTCCGAGCCCTCAACAACTACGCCCGAGCAACGGGGGAAGGATTACAGGAGAAGGTCGATATGGCGATGCCGGACACCATACTCGACATGCACTTCGCCCACTATATAGGAGAATTTGCGGATGATGAAGGATTCCTACAAGCCACCTACCAGGCGGCCCTACAGGTGGAGAAGAAAAAGGCCCTGAAACAAGCCAAGGAACAACTCAGGGGACAATCCGGAGGAACCGGAAAAACCGACGAAAGAAAGAAAGAGGAGAGAAAAACGGAGAACTTGGCCTGTCGCAAGGAAGAAAAAAAGGAAACCAACAGGACGGACCGCCCGAGCCAGTGGGGCCAACCGGGCCGCTGGGCCACGAAAGAAGCCGCCCTAAAAGGAGTACCGGCGAAGGAGAACGAAGAATTCTTTAAGGACCCGGAAGGATGTTGGCGCTGTGGGCAGAGGGGACACCGCACCTACGAATGTTTCGCACGAACCACCCGACATGGAACCACGCTCCCAAGGGCACCATGGAAAGCAGCAGGAGCAACCACTGCGGAAACAGGAAAGCGGAAACGCTCGGAAGAAACCGACGAAACCCCTGGGGCTAAGCAGCAAAAAATCGCCGCCGTCGAAACCATGGAAGACAGGCCTAGGGCCTTGCCAATATGGGCCGATGATAGCGATCAATCGGATTTTTAAAAGGCCCGCCAATGCCGCAGGTGCAGGCCTTTACAATAATCTGTGGAACATCTCGCAAACGAAAAATAGAGGAACCAAGTGCTGGAACCCCAACCAAGAAAGCGAAGTCACCCATAGGCGGCCACCGACCCATAATTGAGATGGTACTACACATCGGGCCCCGGAAGAACAAAGTCAAAGTTCTGCTGGACACGGGTTGTTCGATATCATTGATAAACCAAGAAACCGCTAGATGATTGGGCGTCCGACGCATACCGCATGACGACCCAATCCGGATCGAGAATTACACCGGAAACGGAGTGCCAGACGCCGGACAACATCACACTCCGCCCGTGCACCTACAGCACCGGGACCATTACACCATGGAAGAATTTGAGATATCCCCAATGGATCCAGAGATTGACATATTCCTCCCATTCGATTGGATTACCAAACACCCCCCCCAGGGAAGATGGACCTCGGAGGAGATACAATTCAACAGTCCCGCCTGTATCCAGAACTGCACCAAGCACGAAACAGCGGAATTATCCTTAACCTGGGACGAGGACGTATGCAAGGAAGCAAGCACCTGACTCATCGGATACGTCTCGGCGGTGGCGTCCGAGAACCCCCTTGACCGGGTACCAGAAGAATTCCGCGAATACGTGGGAGTGATGGGAAAGGAGTTAGCAGACGCCCTGCCAGAACACCGACCGTACGACTGCAAAATCGACCTAAGAAAAGGGGAAATGGCGCCCTGGGGACCCATCTACCCCCTATCAGAAGCGGAGCTACAGGCCTTCAGAGAATAGCTCAAGGAGATGGAAAGGACAGGGAAAATACGACGATCCACCTCGCCGGCCGGGTCACCCATCCTGTTCGTCCCAAAACCTAACGGAAAGGGACTGCGCCTCTGCGTGGACTACCGGGGGCTTAATAAAATAACAATCCCCAACCGTTATCCGCTACCACTGATGCAGGAGCTCCAGGATCGAGTCCAGGGCGCCCAATACTTCACGAAAATGGATCTCAAAAACGGATTTAACCTGATCAGGATGCGAGCTGGGGACAAATGGAAAACGGCGTTTCGAACTCGTTACGGCCTATACGAATTCAACGTAATGCCCTTCGGACTAACTAATGCCCCCTCTACGTTCCAGGACATGATGAACCACATCTTCTCCGACATGTTGGATCTCAGGCTAATCGTCTACATGGACGACATCCTGATATACGCAAAAACACGAGGGGAACATGACGAAATAGTCCGAAATACCTTGAAGAGACTACAAGAGAACGGCCTAGCGGTATCAGCGGACAAATGCGTGTGGAGATCAACGGAAGTAGAATTCCTGGGCTAAGTCCTGGGCCGAAACGGGGTCCGAATGTCGCAGGAGAAAGTGAAGGCAGTACTTGATTGGGAAATCCCCCGCTCGCTAACGGAAGTCCAGTCATTCCTAGGTTTTGCCAACTTCTACCGCAGGTTTATCCAAGACTACTCCCGAGTAGCTCGACCCCTCACCGAACTAACTAAGAAAACGGACAAATGGACCTGGAATGAAGAGGCGGAAACAGCCTTCAAAGATCTCAAACGACGATTTACCACCGCACCGATACTGGCCCACTTCGACGCTCAGCGACCGGTGCTAATTGAAACTGACACTTCGGATTTCGCTATCGGAGCGGTCCTGTCTCAACGGGACGAGGAAGGAAGATTACACCCGGTGGCCTTCCACTCCAGGAAGTTTCAACCAGCGGAAATCAACTATGAAATCCACGACAAGGAGCTCCTGGCAATCATCGATGCCTTCAAGCACTGGAGGCGCTACTGCAAGGGAGCTACGCACCAAATTCAAGTCTTTTCGGATCACCAAAACCTGGAGTACTTTACAACGACCAAAGTACTCAACCGAAGACAGGCTCGATGGGTACAGGAACTAGCGGGAATCGACTTCAGAATCTACTACCGACCCGGAACGCAAAACGGAAAACCAGACGCACTATCTAGGCGTTCGGAGTACCGCCCCGAAAAGGGGGGGGTAGAAAACCAGCCGATAACGACGGTCTTGCAAGGGAGACATCTAGCAAACCGACAAACCCGCTCGTTCATAGCCTCGTCAGCAAGACTAGCGTCACTCCCAGCGCGAGGATGGAATCCGGAATTCACGAAAAGAGTATACCAGGAAGGGCAAAAGGACGGAGCCTATCAACAGGCGCGGAAAGAAGCGGAAGAACAGACGAATCAGACGAATAAAGGCATGCTGAGAATCCAGGACGAGCTGCTCTACCGGAAGGACATGCTCTGGGTACCGGAGGAACTAATACGGGAAATCATGGAATCGGAACATGATACTAAGGTGGCAGGTCATATGGGACAGGACAAGACAATCGAACTCATTCGGCGAAATTTCTGGTGGCTAAAAATGAACGAACGAATAATCGACTTCGTCCAAAGCTGCCCGGAATGCCAGCGGAATAAAGCATCCAGACACCGACCTTATGGGTTGTCCTCGCCATTAGAACTTCCTTACGCCCCCTGGCAGTTGATAGCGATGGACTTCATCACGGACCTACCCCTCTCGAACAAATGCGACCAACTATGGGTAATCATAGACCGATTCACCAAGATGGCTCACTTTGTGCTGCTACAGGGAAAAACCTCCACAGACCTGGTGGTCATCTTCGCCAAAGAAATATGGAGGCTTCATGGGTTACCAACGGACATAGTATCAGACCGAGACTCCAGGTTTATGTCAGAAACCTGGAAGGAATTCCTAAGCCTACTTGGAATCCGGCCTCGTATGTTGACAGCCTTCCACCCCCAGACCGACGGGCAGACAGAGCGGCTCAACCAGATGATTGAGGCATACCTACGAGTGTTCGTCAGCAAGGAACAGGACAACTGGGCATCGCTGCTACCAATGGCGGAGTTTGCTTACAACAATTCAGTCACGACGGGCAACGGAGTAACACCCTTCTACGCTAACTACGGGTTCCATCCAGCAACCATGGACCCACCGGCAGAAGGATCGTTCAACCCAGCTAGCACGGTATACGCTCACTGGATGCAGACGGTGCACGAGGAATCCCGACGGGGTTTGGAAGCCGCCCAGGACCGAATGAGGCGATACACCGATCCGGCGCGAGCGAAACCTCCAGCATACGAAGTAGGAGACTTGGTAATGCTCAACGGTCGCAACATCAAAACCCGACGCCCCACAAGGAAGCTGGACCACAAAAACCATGGCCCTTTTCAAATCGAGAA
>Ga0307508_10000487_pt1 | contig 47766 bp, 34 predicted proteins | sample 9_EM_MG_FD_203089 | JGI IMG/M metagenome (GOLD analysis project Ga0307508, IMG submission 203089) | Populus trichocarpa ectomycorrhiza microbial communities from riparian zone in the Pacific Northwest, United States - 9_EM | ecosystem: Host-associated > Plants > Roots > Unclassified | place... | reverse complement strand
ATGGGAGGGGACGGGGGTGGATGGACGAGGGGAGGAATTTGGGGTGGGAGGCTGGCGTAGCGTGGAAGTACCTGCCGTGCGGGCGGGGGGGGATGGCAGGTGTGTGTGTGTTGTTGTTGTTGCAGTTGGTGTCACGGCGAATTGCAACGGGTTGGACTGGAACGGTGTGGGTGGGCAGGCAGGGGGTGGGGGGGGATTGTTCCCCCGCGCTGTTACGTCGAGATGGAAATCGAGAATGGGTGTTTTCGGGAAGCGAAAAAGCAATTTGGGGGGTGGGCGCCCGGAGGACTTTGAAGCGCGGAAAGTGAATCTCCGGCCGAGTTGGGCCACCGGTAGCGCCGCCCTCGACCGGTGTGGAGTGGATGCGGGAAAATGCGGCGGGACGGCGAGAGAGCGAGAGAGCGAGAGATACTGCGCAAAAAAAAACCGCCCGGATCTTGATTGTTTGCGCTGCGGGTTCGGTCCGCTCGGCGCTCTAGAATTGTCTGTTCGCTCGCTCTCCCGTGGCCGGCCAGCGCGCTGCAACATCTACACGCCGACTGCGGCGCGGACGGCTGGCTGGCTGGCGGCGGCGGCGTGCCACTGGCCGACGGGGGTGGAGCGCGGACGCTGAATCGCAGCCAGCGGTGAGCGATGAGCGCGGGCGGCGAGCCAACGGTGCAAGCAGGAATGCGAGAACGCAGGAAGGAAGGCGAGGAAGAAGGAAAGAAAGAAAGAGAAAGAAAGAAAGAAAGAAAGCCGGCATTTGCACGATCGCGATGGCAACGTCCGATTGATGCTTCCGGGCTCGCACTCTACACAACATGTCGCGGAGGAACGGCCAGCTGTCGTCGGCGATGGCGGCCGACCAGTCGCACGCGCAAATGAGGCGCCACTCTATCGATCACTCACCCACTCCGCCGCCGCCGCTGATAGGCCCGCAGCGCAGCATCTGCCGGCGGGCGGGCGGGCGGGCAGGCGGGCGGGCAGGCGGGCGGCCATGGCCCTTTCGGGTGCTGCCAGCCGGCGTCCGCTGCTGCTGCTGCTGCTGCTGCTGCTGCTGCTGTCTTCGCTGTCAGGACTGCAAGTCGGGCCGCGTCCATCGCACCTGTCTCACACCTGCCCGGGCGGGTGGAGGACGATGGCGAAAAGAACAGCGAAAATGGCGGCGGACGGCGGCGGACGCACGGACGGTGGGCAGGACCGAGGCGGGAGGGGGGTGCGCGATGGCGATCCGACGCCCTCCCCCCCCCGTCGATATACCGAATCGGGAATTTCGATGCCACTGCAGGGAAGCGTGGTGGCCGAGCGCGGCCGCTGACTGGACCGGTGCATGGGCTGCTGCAGGCGGCGAGTCAACGCGAGCGGAAGAAAAAAAAAAAAAAAAGTGAATAAATACATAGATAAATAAAAAAATAAATGTGAAAAAGCCGAGCGGAGGCAGGAAGATGCGAGGAGCCAGCCATTCCCAGCGAGCACTGCCGGACAGCACGAAAACCGGAAATGCGCGCGCGAACCCAGATGGGCGGGCTCCCGGCGGACGGGGACGGGGACGCGGACGGGGACGGTGATGCTGGCTGGCAGGCACCTGCCTATCCGGAGAAACCCTTCAATACGGAGCATGAGAGTGCGTGTGTAGATATCTACCACGAATACCACCGACACGGGTACAAGTCGGACCCACGGGTCTATGTCACTGCCCGTGCCGCTTTCGCAGGTGAGGTGAGTACTACATGTTATAGGTGTGCAGTTACCGGAGGTGTCATCCAAAGTCTGCGGCCAGCCAATCCAACCCACTGACTCGTCATTCGAAGCAAATGACTCTTCACTTTTTCTATTACTTATTTATCTTTTTCCTTTACTGGCAGCGCCACGAATAGACATCTTCTGTCTTCTCTATTTACTGACGGCGACGCCAATCAATTCCACACCCGCTCTGGTCCTATCAATCCTATGCCCGCCCTGCCCATTGATCCTACGCCCGCACTTCGCAACAAAAGAGAATCGCGTGGTGAAACTTGTACCCTGTCGATGGTATTCGCGGTACACAGTAGATATGTATAAAAAGGTCGGTTAACCCCTGTTTTTCATGGTATATATCTACGTATACATACGATAGATATAAAAATGCTTCCCACCTATCCGGTCGCCGTCGCGCGACGAAATGAAGGGGGCCCGATATCCGACGTGTCTGCCTGCTGAATAGGGCAGAACGCGACCGCGCCCCTTCTGCTTCTGCCGCACCGCGGGTACGCCGCTGTGCAACATCCGGCCGCCAAGCCCGGGTGCGTAGCGAGGCTGGAGACGACAGCCCGGCCCGGAACGGAGCACGACGCGGTTGCGAATACGTATAGTGTGTTTCCGCGCCGTACCGCTGGACACAGCTCCTCGGGCTGAGTCCGCGCCGGGCAGAGAAGACGACGATGACGACGACACGGCGCAACCGCCGGCTGCTGCTGCACTGTGCGTGCGACGCGCCTGGTCAGGAGCAGCCAAGATGAGCCCTGAGCCCTTTGACAGAGCCTCCCCCTGCCTGAAGCCCGAAGGCGTAATCGGTGGATCGTGAGCGCGAGCGAACGGCGAAAAAGCAAAGAAACCCTCCCTCTCCCCCCCCCTCCAGAATTCGATGTTTGACTCCACGACGAGACGCCGCTAACATTGGCACAGGGGGGGCGTGCGTGCGCGCGAGCGACGGTGCAGCCAGACAGAGCGCGGAGACGCAGTCCCGCGGCTCGATTGGGCGCGAGTTGTCTGGGGCCTATCGAGAGGCAGAAAACGCCTGCTGCTGTTGCTGCTGCTGCTGCTGCTGCTGCTCCTCCTCCTCCTCCTTTCGGGTGCGGCGGTTCCCCACGCCCCACACGTTGTTGCTGTCGATGTTTGCTTTTTGCTCGGCGACAGCAACCAGTCTCGCTCAACTCGCGCTGGGGACTGACACTCGCCACGGCTGGTTGGCTGGTTGGACGCCGCTGCATCGCGAATGCAGCCGGCAGAACAGCCCACACGCACTTGCTGGGCCGCAGGACGCAGTTCCATCACCCCCGACACGTCCACGGCGCCCCCCGAATCGACGTCCGGACGATCGAGAGCGGTTGCAGCCACAACCTCCTCGGCAAGCCTCATCCAATTTGGTGGGACGGGCTCTCGGGCGCGGCCCCACGTCCACGCTGCTTCGGCTGTGGCCGTGACCGCGGCCGTGGGGGAGCAGCATGTGTTGCTGGACGGACACTCGCCAGCTGGGATGTGCTTGTGCTCGGGGGCAGATTTGCAGGACGGGGGGGGCTTTCGAACTGGACCAGCCACCGCCAGCGCCAGCGTAAGCCGTCGTCAGTGCGGCCCAACGCCCCACGCTCTTGCGGTCTGCGCTCCTGCTCCCAACACTGGCCCAATCCAGGCCAACCGGACCTGGCCGCGTTCGTCCGCGCGAAGGCGGATGCAAACCGGTATTTCGACGCCTAACCAAGGCATGGGGCTTCATCCTGACGACACCCCCCCCTGGTGACGGCGACGGTGGCGGAGACTGGCTGGGGATGGGCACCCAGTTGCATCGCAACTCGCAACTCGCACGTGCCGCGCTGCAGGCCGACATCACTTCCACATGTGCAGAGTACGCGTCGGGTGTATCCGGAGCCCCGGTCCGCACGAATGCCGATGTTTTCACGTGGAGACCGACATCCGACATCACCGCGGCGGTATCTCGATATCTAGCTACTCACCGCTCGCGCTCGGCACGTGCGCGCCCCAGCCGGACAGCATTACACACACACATGTGCTGAGTGCTACTCGTACCTACATAGGTAGTTACTCGGTTTGCTCGTCGCGTCCCACCGGGCTGGTGCCCGGTTGGCGTCCGAAACTCGCCGTCGCGGAAACCAAACCGCACCTGCGCCGTTCCAGCGAAGCCATCGCTTGTCCACCTGCTCATTCAGCCACGAAAACCAAATTGCCTCCAAGCCCAACCCAAACGCCTCGCCACACGCCCCCCCCCCCCCCCGGGAGAAACAAAGCAAAAGGGAAACGCACCGAACCGGCAGTTTGGGCCCCCGGTCGTTCTTTTTTGTTTTTTTTTGTTTTGTTTTGCTTTTTTGTCTCCCAGCACCGCACACTCCCGGCACCGGTGCTGCGGTACGGGTACGGGGTTGCGGGCGCTATGTATCATACCCGGGTCCTCCCCACGGACGGCAGATGCGAATAAAGCTATTACTCACGGCAAACCCCCTCGCCATTTCGCAGCTCCCACGGGCAGCAGTGGGGGGGCGTGGAGCTGCCTTTCCTTCTCGGGCAGTTGGGTGCTCGCCGTGTTGGATTGGGCTCGAGCCCCGCCGACGCCCGCGGGAGTGGTACGGTACGGACGGTCCGGGTTCCGGCCAGTCCAGCCGCTGCGGTGCGAGAAGCGGCGCCGCTATCGAAGGGCGGCCCGGATTGCGGGGAGGGGGACGCGTGACGGGGCGGATACACACATACGCCATGCATAGAGACATATCATGAGCAAGTTGAGGGATACATATGTCGATGCATACTTATGTCGATATGTACATATGTCGATATGAACATATGTCGATATGAACATATGTCGATATGAACATATGTTTGTATGCTGTGCGGTGTCTGCGCGCGGCGAGACGATAGATACGCGGGCAGTGCACAGCATACACATACACAGATAGATACTCTACAGATGTGCCCCATCCATCTAGATGGCACTGGTTTTGTGCTGGCGGGAACGGTGCAGAAAGCGCGCACGCTATATATCTACATAGATGTGTGCAGAGTACTCTACTTTGCACATCCGAAGCGCCCAATACTCTATGTAATATCCACGGCTGCACCTGCGCAGGATCGTGCGCGCGTGCGATCGCTGCCATCTGGCGATGTCGCCAAGCAGAGGCGGCGGAGATGCGGCGATAAGTGTTGCCAACGAAGCTGCATGGACTTCCGCCGAGCCATCGAGCAGCGCCGTCACTACTCTCGCGCCACAGGGCGGACGAGGGCGCCCCCCCCTCCTTCGTCGTTTCTCCGAGGAACCCCGTCTTCCCAGCGACCAAAGCCACGGTTGTGTCCGTTGTTTTTGTTTTTGTTTTTTTTTTCCCTCGCGACGGCGACAATTTCCGCGAGGCCGTGAGACCCCGTCGTCAGAAAGCGGTCGGAGCGAGGCGGCGACCCTCCTTCCCCTTCCCCCCCCACGAATCCCAGATCGGCCCAATTCCCGTCCCGACCCCACGCCAAAACCCACCCAACCCACGGGGGATCGTTTCGAAACACGCCCTGTGGGGCAGCTAGATACCGAGCTAAGGTAGATGTCCAAGAGTATGCAAACCGGAACGTCCCCGAGGAGAAAGTTGAAACGAGGAACAGACAATAATAATCACGGTGGGATTCAGCCACGCCGCGAAATGGCCCGGGCTGGAGCCTGACGGAGCAGTACGGAAGGCGCAAGGGAGGGGGGGGGGCAACCGAGATTCCGGGTATGTATCTGTGTAGCTATCTATTTATATACACAGAATATGTATCCAGAAGCCAGATAGAAGTCTTCAGGTTTCGCCCGGAACCACCGCGTGGGGCGCGGCAGATATCTACCGAGCCGCGAGCCGCGAGCCGTGGGCCCACCGTCGTCGCCACCCACCGCGCTCGATGGGAGAGAAACAACTCACCCGCACCGCCATCGTCGTGGGAAACATCCTGCGCGATGAAGGCAGAAAATCTCGATGTTTGTGCCGGGGGAACGGGCGGGAGGGGGGATCGCGCTGTGCATGTTGATCGATCGAGTGCACGACGCGCGCTCGCTGTCCGTACAGTGCGTAGATATCTCCAGAACAGCGCTGGACATACTCTACGTGTGTATGTAGAGTATCGTGCATGAAGCAGGAACAGCAGCAGCAGCAGCAACAGCCGCGCCGTCGTCGTCGGCAGTTCCTGTGTGCGTGCGTGCGTACGTGCGTCGACTGACTGCGACGATCGCGGGTTCATCGAGCGAGCGCCCACTTCAAGGGCCGAAGTATTCGCCGTGGCTGGGGAGGACGAGGCCTGGCGGCTGCGCCTCCCCTTCCGAGCAGGAGCAGCCGCTGCACGACGGGGTGATGTGTCCTCTAATCGAGATACATACATACATATGATACATATGATACATATGATACATAGATACGGTAGATACTTATCTGCAGTCTATATACGTACATAGTCTACACGAACTTATGCGCTGCATGTATGTACCAGCTGCATGCATCGGAAGCACATCCCTCGCGCGCAGATCGGCCCGGACGAAGCGTCCTGTCGTGTTGGCGTGCATCGCTTCCCCACACTACATACGATCGGGCGCCGTCGCTGTTCTTGGAAAGCGAAGGCGGCCTGGCTGCAGCCGCCGTTCGGCCCGATGTGCTGTCGCCCGCTGCGACTCTAGCCGCGGCGCCAACGCGAGCAACAGCCCGACTCGACTCGACCGCCTCGACGCGGAAAGGCTCGCGTCCGCGTCGCGTCGGGACGGGACGGACACGCGGGGCAGAGATATCTACACGTATGTACATAGGTTTCTACACGTATAGATGTATATGTGTGTAGATACATAGATACATACGTATGCATACCATTATGCACGCAGTTGACATCGGGCAAGGGCGCATCGGCACGAGACGAGACGAGCCGCAAGCGTCAAATCACGCAATCGCCGGGAAACAAAACGGAATGAAAAATAAACGCCCGCGTCGCTGAAAATAAAAACACATTGGGAAAGAGCATCGATCGTCTTCTTTCCTCCTCCTCCTCCTCCTCCTCCTCCTCCTCTCCTTCTTCCCTCCCCATCCTCATCGCTCGTCACCGCTCGACACAGCTGCACGCAAGGTGGTTCCCCCTGCCCGTCGTTCCGTCCGCTCCGAACCGAGAACCCCGCGCTCGTCGCACCGAAAATAGAATCACCAACAACAACAAAAAAAAACCCCCCTCAGTCGCAATAATGGCAACGTTAGTGCTCCCTCCTCGGCGCCCAGCGAGATCGCGGAGCTGAACACGGCGCCGCAGGAATATCACCTGGCACGAGGGCCTCACGCGCGAGGAGCGCAACAGCCTCAACGGCCAGCAGGGGCTGACGCTGTGGCTGACGGGGCTGTCGGCGTCGGGCAAGTCGACGGTGGCGACGGCGCTGGAGCAGCACCTGCTGCGCAACGGCGTGACGGCATACCGGCTCGACGGTACGTACACAGCTCCCTTTTGTCCCCCGCGCGCCTCTCCGACTGACCGGCCGCCGTGCCGGGGCAAGGCGACAACGTGCGCTTCGGCCTGAACAAGGACCTCGGCTTCTCGGAGGCGGACCGCAACGAGAACATCCGGCGCATCGCGGAGGTGGCGCGGCTGTTCGCGGACGCGTCGACGGTGGCCATCTCGTCGTTCATCTCGCCGTACGTGGCCGACCGCGCGGCGGCGCGCGCGCTGCACGACGCCGCCAGCCCGCCCATCCCGTTCGTCGAGGTGCACATCGACGTGCCGCTCGAGGTCGCCGAGCAGCGCGACCCCAAGGGCCTCTACCGGAAGGCGCGCCAGGGCGTCATCAAGGACTTCACCGGCGTGTCGGCGCCGTACGAGGCGCCCGCCAGCCCCGAGATCCGCATCCGCACCGACCAGGTCGGCGTCGAGGACGCGGTCAAGCTCATCGTCGACTACCTGGAGGCCAAGGGCTACGTGCGGCTGGTGCCGAAAGCGTAGACTGGATTAGTATTTTATTTTTTTCTCTTTTGGATTGACTTTGCGGTTGTTGGCATCGAGAGTGTCTGTTGCTATTGCGGTTGTTGCTGTTGCTGTTGTTGCTGTTGCTGTTGTTGCTGTTGTTGTTGCTGTTGCTGTGGTTGCGGTTGCACGCGGGGTGAACACTGTACATACAATCGATTGGGCGACGGGATCGCTTCAGCTCGACGTGTTTCACGGGGAGAAAGGAACCATCTGCCATCCATCTGCCATCCATCTGCCGTGTTGCAACATGTAATCTCCCGTCGCTGCCACTGGAACATATCCATCCAACCAGCGCCGCCCAGCGAGCCAATCTCCCCGCGGGATGGTGGTCGGTGCGCGAGCCCTCTGTGCGGCGATCTGCGGGCGGCTATGTACTTTGTATACATATGTAGATAACTATGATGCATGGACGTTCTCCACGTCCCGTGGAAGGATATCTATGCAGGGGTGCAGTGTGGAAGTCCGCAGGCGATTGCACGTACGCCCAGGATTATCTGAGGCCACAGTATACATATGTACTCTAGAGGTTGCGAACGAGCGGATTCGAGCTATAATCTACATAGCGTCACGAACAACACCAACACCGCCAATACGTACACCAGAGACCAGAGAGCGAGCCGAGAAATGAGGGGAGAGCTGTGGCGAATACAGTCAGGTTGGATACAGCTGGCTATGTGTGTACGCCAACTGGTGGCAGCTAGATACGATATTCGCCGTGCGGCTCAACCAACCAGCTACCCACACGCTAGATATGTACATAGATAGATATCATGTAGCCAACAACAACGGTGGCAGTCTCGCTGCCGATTGACTGCGTCTGTACTAGCGTTGTTTTCTGGAGCAATCGCCGATAGCCCTGTGCGAGCAGAGCAGATACCCAGATACGGAAAAAGAACTCTGAAGATTGAAGATCTGGTTCACAACACAGGGGGAGGGCGTGTATGATATCCAAATATCCGCGGAGGAAGCCAATGAGAGGCGTGGGGGGCGTGGGGCGTGGGGCGTGGGGGGAAGGAGAGTAGTTATTAGTAGTTACCTACATATGCTTGGCATCCGTGGGGCTGTCCCCCACCGCATCCCGCACTATCTAGACATGTGCATATGTATGTAGACATTGAGATAAATACTGATGGAGTGCAAAGCCGCCGACGGAGGCTGAGTAAGCGCCAGTTGGATGGCGAGTGTCGCCACAGACGGGGAACGACACTTCCCGGGGGCGGGTTCAGACATGTGAGAGAGCATGCACTGGCGCGTGATTGGCCGGGGGCGAGATTGCGGGGTGCATGGAGCGCACGCGCGATATGTATCTATCTGGTTAGATATGTCCAGATGACATCCACCAACCCCGCCTCTCGCAGCCCGCCCGCCCCCCCGCGGGAAGAGCGATGGACGGCCGCGAAATGAGCGACGGGGCGGGGAAGCGGGTTGGGGGTTTTGGAGATGAGCGAGGGGCGCTGTAGTGTGTGATGAGAGAGAGAGAGAGAGAGAGGAATGTTTCCTTCTTTCCGCAGTCTCGCTCGAGCCAACGGACGGCCGCGATCGTTCTTCGGTGATTATGCACGCACGCACGCACGCAGGATGTCTGCGCAGATATGTACAGTATATCGCTCGAGCGTTTGCGTACATAGAGTAGAGAGACGGACAGGAAGGGAGAGACGGACGCGACGGACGGGCCAGACCGGGATTCCCCAGACTATCAGCTTCCCCCCGCATCCGTGCATCACCCAGCCCCGCGCTCGCTCTGCCCGCGTGCAGCGTGAAATATCTGCATCCGCGGCGACCGACGCAGGTGTGTGCGTAGGCGTCTGCCCCCCCGGCGGAGTCTGGAACCGGCCGTGGCGGGGCGGGGCCGCAACAGCGGAGCGACGGGCGGTGCGACACACGCGCAATCACTCGCGGTCGCTTTGCCGGCGGCGGCGGCCGGAGCAGCGCGGGAGGAACCGGACCGGACTCGTGTCGGAGCGAGATGCGGCGGGCGATGGGCGGGCGATGCGACGCAGGGCGGTGAGATGGGCGCGGTGTGTGTGGGTGTGGTGGTGGTCTGGAGACGGCGGCGGCTCGACGCTGCAAGCGGGGATTCCGGGTTTCCGACGGATGGCCGCATTCGGCGTGTGTAGGGAGTGCGGCTTTTTTTGTTTTCTTTTCTTTTCTTTTTTTCTTTTCTTTTCGTTTCTTTTTTTCTTTCCCTTTCTTTATGTGCGCGAGCGAGGGGAAACAGAACCGCGAACGGACGTCCCTTTCCTTCCTTTCCGACCGAGTCGCCCGCGACTGGCTGGGCGGCGGGGGGACGGCCAGATGCGGGCGGGCCGGGTCGCTGCACGCCCTATCTCCGGTGCGACCAGCCGCAGCAAGGAGGACGCCCGTCGCGGCGAGTCGGGCGGTCGAGTCATCTGCACCGCCTGCACGCCGAGACAGGGCAGTCCTGCCGGCGATACAGTAGATACGTATCCAGCCCAGACCGCTGGGCGGCAGGATTGCGATCCGGACCGGCTGCACACGGCTGCACACTGGGGAGGGGACGGGGGGGGGCTCTGCTCGCAGCCGGGCGCTGCGGAACCAGCGCCGCACGGAGCAAATCGGAAGAGGCTGGTGGCCGGGCCCAGAATCGGCGCCCGCACGTGCCGCGCTGTGTGCAGTGCGGGGCATGCAAGAGAAGACGTTCCGGAGTGTTCCATGTTCCATGCATGGCCGAGTCATCGTCGCGCCCCGCTCGCCTCGGCAATCTGACTGCTCGCTGCTCGCTGCTCGCCCACCGCCCACCGCCCACCGCCCACCGCCTGCACACCGCCGACACACACCGCATCATGCGGTGTCCCCACCGAGCACGGAGGAACGATACTAAAAACAGCAGCCTCACGGCAGTCCAAGGCGGATGACGCATCGCCTGCGCTCGTCCGGAGCCGTGCACACTCACACGCACGTGCGAGGGACGTCATCGCTTTTGCTTGTTTCTTGTCCTGCACCGTCGCAGCGGCTGGAGGCGGGGCCGTGTGTGTGTGTGGTGTGAGCGCGCGCAGAGAGAACAAACGGTCTCCCCGGACGGAGGAGAGGCGCACGTGGGAGAAGAGAAGTGCGGGGACACTCCGTGCCTCCTCCTCCTCCTCCGCGCGCGCTGGCGTTGCCGGAGGCTGTGCCGGCGCCGGGCGGCGGACGCAGCGCTGGACGGCCGGCGGGAGCATGAACCGGCGGACTCCGCAAAAGCAAGCATCGCACGCAGGCACGAGCCAACCATCAATGCGACCGGGCAATGCGAACAGCGCATCCGCGACGACAGGCGGATGGTGGATGGGGCGCCCCTTCGGTCCCTGCAGGAGACTGCTCGCGACGCTTGCCGCCGCCCTCCCGCCCCGCCGAGCATGTAATGAACAAACAAAAAACAAAGCTCTCCCGCCCCAGGGACGCCATCACGCGCCGTCACTCGCTCGTCCGCGCGCGCGCGCGCATCGAGCTAATCTAATCTCATCGTCGGCGGCACGGACGGGACGGATGGACGGACAACCCCGCATGCACGACTCAGATCTAGCCCGCTCCCCCACATTCCTGATATCTAGATGTAGATATGTGATGCCAGCCCTGCGCCTCCGTTCGATTTTCCCGTCGTCGCGCGCGTACCGACCTCGCGGGGGTGGGTGGCGACGGTGCTGCTGCTGGTGGCCATCTCACCTATGTATCTATCTGGTTAGAGTAAGCCAGCCAGCCAGCCAGCCAGACAGAACAGGCCACAACCTCACCCCACACCCACGTCTCTTCAGCCGGAGGCTCTGCGAGCAGCCAGCGCGCTCTAGAATCGGTGATCGGCAAGGCTGAGCACACCCACCCCGCGGATGACATAACTAAGTATGTAGAGTACATATCCACTCTATCTCCCCCCCCCCACCCACCACGCACTTCGAGCGTCTACCCGCCAGCCTTCTGCAAACGGGTAAGCAGCGCAGCGAGACGCTTCGAGCTCGGCGGCTTCTCCATGTCTCACTTTGCTCACTCCCTCGCTCTTTCCTCCAAGAGGGTGTGTGTGTCTCTTTGCTTTTTTTTTCTTTTCTTCTTCGAGCGATGCATCCGGACTAGGCGTTCTCCAATCGCAGACACGAAACGGGTGCATGTATGTAACTACATGTTACATGTGTGGGGGGTGCGGCGGCGGGTGTCGAAAGGGCCAGTTCGATTACATATTAAATTTTTTTTTTTTTCCCCGTCTATTATTCGCGTAAAATGGAGAAATGAATAAAAAAATAAAATAAAATAAAATAAAATAAAATAAGACGCCGAGACGCAGAACATGAACCCCCCACGCACATGTCTGTCGATGGACGGCCCTACGTACATAGATGCACATACATAGTGTGCCTGCACGATGCGTACTTACCGTCAGTCAGCCACGGGCGACGTGCGTGCGTGCGTGTGTGCGTGCGTCATGGGCGTCACTCGGCACCACTCGGCGGGCGGCGGAGGTCGCGTGGGAGAGTCCGCCGCGTTTGGCTCGCAGACCACTTCAGCCAGACCCGAAGCGGAACGCCCGAGTCGGAAATGGAAGGCAGCACGGCGGCCCGATCCTGCGGGGGCTGACGACTGGCCCCCGGGAGTGGCAATTATCGCACCAACAACAAAACAATACCTAAACCTCACTCCGCCATCATCCACCGGTACGTCGACGGGGGGGGGGGGGGATTTCGTCCATACATGTTTTTATATATATATATCTGTTCAATACTCGCATACGACCGGCTTGATCATGGCGAGCCTAACTCGGAGAGCAGGTGGCCCCGGTCCCCTTTCGCGGCCATGTGTTGTTGACCAGGGCAGGTGCAGGTTGCTGGGAACGGATGCGAAGTCCTGGACAGTTTTTTTTTTCGTGATCTGTCCAAAGAGAGTTAACAGACCCCCCCACCGAGCCCCCAAGTTTCTCCATCTCGACTTCACTTCGTATGGGCTACAACAAATATACTATGGGAGCAGGTGCTGCCGGACGTTCTCGCCACCCGGCCGGCAGGCGGTCCGAGCTTCCAAGAGGCCTTACTGCGAATGCCCTGGGCTTCACCCTCCAGGCACATCTCCATGCAGAACGGGGTTTATGGCTTCTCGGACCCAAGGTGCGTCCATACTGCTCAGTGATGTCCGAGCACGTGACGCGCTGGCGAGTGATATCGCGTGCGATTCTCTGCGGGGACAACAAAAAAAAAGAGCCCATCCCTTGCCTGGCAGTCTCAACCGGGGGGGTGTCCGGCGAGCTGCATTGCGTCTCAGCGGCAGAGCGGGGCTATGCAGCGTGTGTTTGACGGATGGATGGATGGATGGATGACAACCGGCATCGCGGCCCGTCTAGACATCAGTCGCCCCCGCACGTAGCAGAGCACGCAGCAGGGGACGACTCCAAGCCTTCGTTACGGCAGCGAGCGCTGCTACCCTCACTACCCACACCCGTATTTCCCACCCAGCATGGGGAATTCCGTACAGTGCGCGTTGTTTGCGCCGCAGTTGGGAAGGACTGCGGGGGCGCTGTGAACGTGAATGCCGACTGGACGCCAATGGAGTCAGGGGGGGACAATGGGAGCCGGAGAGCCGGAAGAACGAGGAGTGTCATGGGACCTCTGGAGAGGTGATGGCGATCGGGGGTCAGCAGCAGCTGCGCGGACGGGAGGGCTTGGATGGCTGACTGGCGGCGGGAAGAGTTAGTGAGGCGCAGCGACGCCCGGAGGAATAGATGACTGAATGACGCATACTGTGGGCGTGGGCTGCGCGATGGGCAAACGCAGAATGGGGGCTGGCAAGGTCGAACGGGGCCTCAGAAGAACGAATGGGTCTGGGAGGAGTGAGTGAGTGGAGGCGGGAAAAGTCACGAATCAAAACTCGAACGGCCGCCGCACGGTGGGTCTCACCCTCCGTGTCAGTCTGCTCGTCGCCTCGCCTGGCCGTAGATATTCCTGACCAACCCGGCTGGTGGCAGGTCGCTCCTACCGAATCTAGTCACAGGCCGGCCTACCAGGTCCCACTCGCTGGACATTCGGACAGGCGAGGCTGGACGGGCACAATCACACCATGTCAGCACCAATCGCTTGGCCGACTGCACTGCATTCCCAGACGGCGGACCCCTAATATACAAGCTATGTCGCTTACAACGTCTCCAACAGCTCGTCCACGACGCGCGTCAGATCCTCGGGCTTCACGCTGAGCGACTGGACGCCTGCACGACGGCTCTGCACCTCGATGAGCCCATCCGTCTTCCACTCGCGGCCAAGCACCAAGAACACCGGATATCCGACCAAATCCGCATCCTTCATCTTCCACACCAGCTCGCGCTCGCGGTCATCGACTACCACGTCCCTGGCGCTGCCGGCGGTAAGGCTGTCGTAGATCGTATCGACGTCGTCGGGCCTCTCGGAGAAGTGCGTGATGATGCACACCTCGAATGGCGCCACGACCGCGGGCCAGCCGAGGCCCTTGCTGTCGCGATGGCCTTCGGCGATGGCGGCGATCATGCGGGATACGCCAAGGCCGTGGCAGCCTTGCTGCATGGGCACACGGGTCTGCCCGGCGGTGCTGACCATGGCGTTGAGCGGGACCGTGTACCGCGTGCCGAGATGGAAGGTGTGGCCCAGCTCGATGGCGGTGGTGGTTTTGAGGTGTCCTTCCTCGCAGCGAGGGCAGCTGTCGTCGATGCGGGATTTCAGCAGCGTCAGACCGCTACCGGTGGCGGGGTAGGTGGATATGGAGGTGGTCGGGATCCGCTTGTCAGCGATGAAGCTAGAGTAGCTCCTATGGTCGGTGTGATTCGAGAATGATGATTCGGCGAGCGGGTACGGCAGGGCGCTGTCGAACAGATTGATGATCTGGCTGTGCTTCTGGTCCTCCTCGGGCGCAGGGTAGGGCGTAAAATTGGCGTAGAACAGGTCCAGTGGGTGCAACACACTCGGGTCGAGGTCGGGGACCAGGTCTTTGATGCGGTGGAGGTTGATCTCGTTGGGCTCGATCGTGCCAAGGGCATTCTTCGAGGTGCGCAGGAAGTAGGTATTGACGAGTGTCTTGCGATCCAGAGTGATGGAGTGGTGCAGGCCGATCTCGGACGAAGAGGGCTGGAGCTGGCTGGGCGGCGAAGGACGCGGGACGGCGACTTCGGAGTTGGCGGTGTAGCTGCACGACGTGCACGAAAGGATTGTGTCTTCGCCGTTTGGCGAAGGATAGAGATACTCGTGCGACAATCGGCCACCCATATTCCCCGAGGCCGCCTCCGCCACCAGATACGGCAGTCCCAACTCGTCAAACAGCGCGCGGTACGCAACCTGGACATCAGCGTAGGTCTCGAGCGCCGCCGCCTCCGTCTCGTCGAAAGTGTAGAGATCCTTCATGGTGAATTCCTTTCCGCGCAGCAGCCCTGCACGTGGCCGACGTTCGTCCCGGTACTTCCGTCCGATCTGGTAAACCCGCAGTGGCAATTGCTTGTGACTTCCGACGAGGCTCCCGATGAGCGCGGTGACCTCCTCTTCGTGCGTGGGTGCAAGGAGGTACCGCGTTCCCTTGCGGTCCTTGAAGCGCAACAGCTCCGCCTCTCCTCCAGCCAGTCGCCCACTCTTCTCCCATAGTTTTTCGGTAGATATGGACGACAGCGCAAGCTTTGAGGCGCCGATGCTACGCATGTGCTTGTCGATCAGCCGCTCGATCTTCTCGTGGACGCGGACGCCCAATGGAAGGTAGTGGAAGATCCCCGAGTAGGCCTGCCGCAGGAAGCCCGTCCGTGTGAGGAGCGCGTGGATGTCTTCCGGGCCATCTTTGGACCGGGCAATGCCGCCGCTCGGCGCGAAGAAGTTGGACAGCCGGTTGCGGTGGTCAACCTGTCTGTGTCAGAGCGAGGGCGATAGAACAGCAACACGATTGCCTACGTTCAAGCATCGGCGAAGGCATGGCGAGATGCGGAGGAGATTGGGGGTGGGCCGCCGTAGGAGGTGTCGTGCTAGTGTCATCTTTGGAGTCTGGGGGACCTGCGGCGACGGCAGCAATCCCACCCATGCTCTAGCCCAAGACCCGCTAGACCGCCTGCACACGCTGTCACTCGCATCATTACTTTCTCAGCGTTGCACCAAAAGTTGCTTGATTCTTCGTCTATCAGCAGCTGGGAAATCTGGGAAGCGTTTTTCGAATTCATAGTTCTGCGGCGGTTCGTGGATAGGAGGAACCAAACATTTCTACCCCATTCCCACAAATACGCAAGCCACTGTTGATCCCTGCACGCGCTGAAGAAAAAAAAGCCGAAAGTGAGGACGCGCTCACGGGACTGGCGGGCAACAGCAGTGGGGGGAGGAAACACCGCGAACTCGTATTTTTTTTTCCCTCGACCACGACTCCTGAAGACGATTACCAACCCGCGGAATGGCAAAGAAGGACTTGAAAAAGTCGGATGGAACTACCACTACGAGCAACGATACGGCAGCGGTGGCAGCAGCACCAGTCTTTTCGGCGGATGCTTTGAGCAAATTGACGCAGCGCATTCAGAGCGACTTCGAGAAGGCCAAGAGCAGTGGGGGGAAGGCAGGAAGCAAGGACCGCAAAAAGGGAAAGGACAAGGAGAAGTCGGCTGGTGGCAAGAAGCCGAGCGACAAATCGCCGGGGAAGCCGCTGCCGTCATCTGGACCATCCACGGCCGCCCCAAAGGGCAAGAGCGGCGATACAAAGGGGGACAAGAGGGACCCACAACCTCCCCAAAGCGACCGATTCAAAGACTCCCAGAAGCCACAACAGCGAGAGGCAAAACCCGAGCCTTCCTCGAGACCGACCAAGCAGCAGAAGAGAGAGTCACGACCGGTACCCCAGTGGCAGCCCCAACGCACCAAGCCTGGACCCTCTACCGGCAACAAGCCGTCCAAGGACAAGGACCCATTCCCGAAGAAGGCTGGATCTTCTTCTGTTGATCAGGAAGCGCTACTGAAGGAAATCCTCGAGCTTGGCGGAACCGCTGAGGACCTGGCGCTGGTTGATGGCATCGCTTCGGATGAGGATGAGGAGGAGGGTCTGGTAGTCAAGGAGTCCGGCAAGCCGAAGGATGTCCAGGTGGCCGACATTGAGGCGTTCATGAAAGAGATTGGGTTGGCTAACGCGGAGCTGCTGGATGTGGACGACGAGGTGTCGGAGGCTGGTGATGACAGTGATGAAGAGGCAGACTCTGGCGAAGTTGAGGATGAGGATAAGAGCGAGGCAGAGGGCGAGAGTGAAGACGGCGGTGCTAGTGAGGGCGCGGGCGGTGATGTTGAGATGGGAGAAGCGGAACCAGCGCCCGCCACTACCTCAACCACCAAAAACCCCAAGCTTGTATGCCCGTTCAATCCAAAACCACACTGCCCCCGTCTTGCTAAAGCGCCACAGGTTTTCCACAAACGTCCTGACTGGCACGCCGAACCGCTTCCTCCGCTTACCGCCCCTGCGCAACCTCTTACCCCCCGCGAGATCGAACCTCTCCATGAGCGCGCGAAGGCCCTCCTCCAGACCGAGAACAGTGTCTACAGCAAGACCGAGCTCGTCAAGTCCTCGGACCGGCAGTTTTTGAGCCAGATCATGCAGGGCGGTACTCTCACCGATAAAATCTCCGCTCTCACGTTGATCTGTCAGGAGTCGCCTCTCCACACCACCAAGACTTTGCAGAGCCTGCTCGGACTGGCCCAGAAGAAGTCAAAGTCTCAGTCGATTCAGGCGCTCGGAGCCATCAAGGACTTGTTCGCCCAAGGCGTGTGTCTTCCTCCTAACCGCAAGTTGAAGTTTTTTGCGAAGCAGCCAATGTTAGGTGCTAAGGGAATGAGTGATATCCACTTGCTGGTCTGGGCGTACGAGGACTGGCTCAAGAATTTCTACTTTGAGGTTCTGAAGTGTTTGGAGCAGCTGTGTACGGACCAGCTTGTGTATGCGAGGACTCACGCCGTGGGTTATGTCTACACATTGCTGAAGGAGAAGCCCGAGCAGGAGGCCAACTTGCTGAGAGTTTTGGTGAACAAGCTGGTAGAGTCCGACTTCGTCGATGATCCCGCAGAACGGCAAGACTGACAGGCATGCAGGGCGACTCGGACAAGAAAGTGGCTTCGAAGGTCTCATACCTGCTCCTCCAGCTGACTAACGCACACCCGGCTATGAAGAGCATCGTCATCAAGGCGATTGAGTCAGAGGTGGTGTTCAAGCCTGGGAATCACACCAACGCCAAGTACTACTCGATCATCACTCTGAACCAGACAGTTCTGTCTTCTATGGACCATGATGTGGCCAACACGCTCCTCGACATCTACTTCGGCGTCTTTACCTCGCTACTTCACAAAGAGAACACTCAGCCGATACTGACCGGTGGAAATGCGACTGGCAAGGGATCTCACTTGAAGTTTGTGGACGAAAAGAAGCAGGAGAAAGACGACAAGAAGCTGAACAAGAAGGCTCGCCTCCGTGCGCAGAGGGAGGAGGAGCAGTCTCAGTTCGAGGAGGAATCAAACGCCAAGTTGGTGTCCGCAGTGTTGACGGGTGTGAATCGCGCTTTCCCCTTCTCCCAGGTGGATGATGAGATTTTCGCGAAGCACATGGACACGCTGTTCCGGGTCACTCACCAAGGGAACTTCAATACCAGTGTCCAGGCTCTGATCTTGATCTTCCAGGTTTCTAACGCGAAGCAGGTGAGGGCCAACCATAGTTGAGACTTTCCATGGATGCTGATACTTTTTTCGCAGGCGGTGTCGGACCGGTTCTATAGGACTCTTTATGAATCTCTTCTCGACCAGCGTCTCATCACCTCGTCCAAGCAAGCGCTATACCTCAATTTGCTCTTCCGAGCGCTGAAATCGGACACGTCAATCAAGCGTGTCAAGGCTTTCGTGAAGCGCATCCTTCAAGTTGCCACGCTCCACCAGCCGTCCTTCATTTGTGGCATCCTGTACCTCCTGAGCGAGCTGGAGGTTAACATGCCCAGCATCCGCACACTCATCACCGATCCTGAACCCAGTGAGGATGACGACGAAGAGGTCTTCCGCGATGTTCCGGACGAGGATAACGATGAGACCCCAGCGGCTCCCTCCCCCAAGCCGGCCGCTCTGGTAGCGAGACCCATGTACGACGGCCGCAAACGAGATCCCCTTCATGCGTCTGCGGACCGGAGTTGTCTTTGGGAACTTCTTCCGTTCTTGAGCCACTTTCACCCCACCGTCGCACTGTTTGCAGAGTGCCTTCTCGAGAAGAGGCCAATGCCCAGCAAACCGGATCTAGGGATGCACACACTCACGCACTTCTTAGACCGCTTCGTGTACCGCAACCCGAAGACCGTGTCCGCGTCCACCCGTGGAACATCCATCATGCAGCCCCTTGCAGGTGGAAAGAGTGTGGGTATGGTTCTGTCGACACGTGGCAGCAGAGCCCAGGTGCCCGTCAATAGCGAGGCATTCTGGAAGAAGAAGATTGAGGACGTCAAGCCCGAGGAGGTGTTCTTCCACCACTACTTCAACATCACCAGACCTGGTGAGAAGCTTGACAAAAAGAGGAAGAGGGACGACGACAACGACGAAGGTAGCGATAGCGACGCCGAGGGAGAGATCTGGAAGGCGCTCGTAGACAGCAATCGCGAGCTTGAGGGCTCTGATGAAGAAGGCATGGACTTTGATGACGACGACGATCTGGAAATCAGTGATGACGATGACGACGTTGGAACGGGCAACGATGAAGATCTTGAGCTTGGAGACGACGACGAAGAGTGGGGCACTGAGGATAGCGATGACGAGATGGAACCTACCGGCGGCGCGGCCGCCGATTTCGAGGCACAGCTCACGAAAGCCAGTGCCAAAAGGCAGAAGATGTTGGATGCTGACAGCGACGACGGGGATGACGGTGGCGTCCGGCTGGTATCGGCACCCGTCAAGGGGGCCGGGGGCGCTCAAGGCAGCAAGAAGGAGAAGAAGAAGAAGCTCAAGGCGCTGCCTACATTTGCCAGTATGGAGGACTACGCGGACATGCTCTCGGACTAGGTGTAATCAATCGTATGCTATCGTTTGCGTTGTTAAAGTTGCCATTGGGTTGTAGTTGTATGGATGTGGTCTCTTCGGATTGTGTTTATAGATTCCGTCCCTCAGTCTCTGCGCCACTGCGGTGTATCCGAGATGAGGAGAAAACCAACTGTATCATAACCTCCGCTCCACCGTTCCGTAGTGATGCCCAGTGAATATTCCCCTGACTAATCCGCAGAACCGCGCTAACAACGTCACCTCACCTGTCGCTGTACGGTATCTTAGCTTCCCCGCGACCAATAGCCCGCCTTCCGCCCATCCTCCAACGCCCCACTCCTTCAATGTCCGGCTCCCGCTACCTCCTCGTTGCCCTCCCTACGTCCATCTCACGCAGCCATGATACATCGGACGCACTCGCCAAAATCCGCGGCGTGATCCCGTCCGACGCAGACAGCGTCTTGTCGTTCCCCATTCCCGAATTCAAGATCGGCACACTCGATGCCCTCGTCATGCAGGCGGACGAGCTCGCAAAGCTCGATGCGAACGTTGAGGGCGCGGTCAATAAGGTCGTCGATGTCTTGCGCAACATCGTCCCCGGCCAGGAGAACGGGCACAAGCTTGTTGGCGAGAGTGGGTGTTTCCCACCGATATGCCAAGCTACGGGCAGGAGAGGGAGTGGCGGGAGGGCTGATGTGGTGTGGTGATAGAACCGGTGGAGAAGTATCTCGAGAATTTCCAGTGGAACAAGGTGAAATACCGAGCGGATAAGAGCATCGGCGAGACGGTGGCAGCACTGCAACGGGTACGCCTTGTCCAACCTCTCCCCTCGCCCCGCCACACCCCCCCGCGACTGAACGTGAGCAACAGGAAGTGGTCGCGCTCGACGCGGACATCAAAGCTGCCTACGGCTCGTACCAGAACATCAGGTCGCTGCTGATCAACGTGCAGCGAAGGACGACGGGCAACTTGACGACGCGGTCGCTCGCGCCGCTGCTGCACAAATCCGACTTCGTGGCGGACAGCGAGTACCTGGAGACACTGCTGGTCGTGGTGCCCAAGAACCTGCAGAAGGAGTGGCTGCATTCGTACGAGCAGCTCGCGCCGATGGTGGTGCCGCGCTCGTCGCAGCTGCTGATCGAGGAAGCCGACTACCTGCTGTACAATGTCACGCTGTTCAAGAGGCACGCGGTCGAGTTCGCGCAGAAGGCGCGCGCGGCGAAATTCACGCCCCGAGACTTCACGTGGACGGACGACGCGGCGGAGCGGGACGCGGCCGAGGCGCGGGACCTCGAGAAGCAGGAGCGGCAGCTGTTCAACGAGGTGATCCGGCTGGCGCGCACGGGCTACTCGGACCTGTTCGCGGCGTGGATCCACGTCAAGGCGCTCGGCGTGTTCGTGGAGAGCGTGCTGCGGTACGGCCTGCCGCTCGAGTTCGTGAGCGCGGCCATCCGCACGGCCGGCGAGAAGGAGGCGAAGAAGTGCAAGGCCAAGCTCGACGCCGAGTTCGGCTATCTCGGCGGCAATGCGTTCGGCAGGGACAAGAAGGGGAACATCAAGGACGACGTTGGCGAGGTCGCGGCGGGCGTCAGCGGGCTGCATCTGGACTACAGCGCCTACTGCTACTTTGAGTTTGAGGTGCTGTAAGTTTTTGTGGGTGCGCGATTCTTTGGCGGTTGTTTTTTTTGTTTTTCTCCTTTTCTTTTCTCCTTCTTTCCCTTGCGGTTCGGTCGATAGTATGTACATACACAGCCTGAGTCCCAAGAGCGAATGATGCCCCGGAGCGTATGAAGCCGTCGCATATCGTCACTTCGCCGTGCCGCTGCAGAGAGGAGCACCTTTGAGTCTCCACAAGCCAATGGATCCACGCGTTGAACCGTCCCCCGCCCAGCACGAAAGCCGCCCATTACCGCTCTGCCCGCCTTCCCGCCTCGCGGCCTTGCCGCGACGACTCCGCCCCGAGCCCGCTAGATACGCTGGTTCTCCCCGCAAGAAGCGCTAGAGCTTGCGGCATTGAGAAGCCATGATCGCCGGGGGGGGCGGGCTGTGAAGCATATGCCGTTTGCAGATGCGTAGTTGTCTTTTTTTTATATTTATTTTATTCATGAACCGCATGCGACCTATCCAGACCATGGCGATGCGCAATTTTCCACTGCCCTTACGGCTCGGGTTGGCTCTTCTTGTCGCCCGCCCTGGCCTGTCCCCAGAATGCAGAACTAAAGAAACCGCGTAGCTATGTATTTGCGAGCTGCGCATCATCCGCCATCACTCCCCTTCTTCTTCCCCCGCGCAGTGGCTACGTGCAGCCCTCTGCTGTGGCCGCACACGATTAATGAATCATCATCATCATCAGTCCTCTGCTGTGTCTGTACACAGTTAGTTGATATCGCCATGATTCGACGGGGTCGCAAGCGACCAACGGAGCATCAGCATCGCCATCATCATCGTCATCATCGTCATCATTGTCATCATCACCACCACCACCACCAACCCTCTGCTGTGTAGGAGGAGGAACAGAGCACAGGGATCGGCCGCCTCCGCCAGCCCACAGCCTACACGCAGCACGCGGACACAGCCTGCGCTGGGCGCGATAAGATCGATCGGAGAAGCTTAACTTCCCCTCAAGATAGTTGCGCTCCTGCTGTCTCAACACTGCTCTACACTGCTCTGTTTTCTACGCGCTGCGGATGGCGGATGCGCTGTGCTGTGCTGTGTTGTGCTGTGCTGTGCTGTTTCCACACTGACTGCGAACTTGCCAACTCACGGAGTGTCTAATTGCGCACACGGCGACTGACAGAGGAGACGAGGGGGAACATCTACATATCTAGATATCATACATAGAGGGTAGGTATGTTTCGACCGGAACAAGGACGGGGGGTCTCGTGCCACCACCTGTTAGTTACCCCGCTCGCTGACGTAACCTGTCCGGAGCCCTGTGACCACAGCCCAGCCTGTTTCCCTGTCACGGTTGCAGCCCACACGGGATTGGGTTCGGATTGAATTGGATTGTGAGTTTTTCTCTTGCTTTCGCTTTCGCTTTTTCTTTTCTCTCTCTCTTTTTCTTTTCTTTTTCTTTTTCTTCTTCTTTTCTCCTTTTCTCCCCGTTCTCTAAGTAGCTATTTTTATTTTTCGCTCACGGCTCCGTCTTCCGCGGCAACCGCCGTAATCATTGATGGGGTGGGACTTGTTTCGCTTCTTTTATCGGACCGGCGGCCAGCGGCCAGCGGACCACGGAGGGAGATTTGGCGAGGCGGGAGGGGCGGAGGGCGGGTGCTGAAACGCCAGCCTTTCGTGCCCCGCCACCGTCACCGTCACCGACGCCGACAACCGACACCTTGCTATATATACACTCTCTATATGGCTAGGAACGGAGCGGACCAGACGGATGTCTACTCTGCAGAGATAGGTACATGCCGCGGATAACTGAAACGTCCTGGCCATTCGCGCCAAACTACTCTAGCTTCACCCGCGCGGCGATGCGCGGAGTTGCAGGGACGGACGGACGGACGGGGACGGCGGGCGCTGTGGGTTCGTGGATCCAACAGTCGGAAAGGAAATATCCTGCGGTGTTTTTTTTTTCTTTCTTTTTTTTTGTATTGCTATTCTCTCCATGGCGTTGCGCGTAGGAAGGAAGCGAGTGTGCATGCGTGTCGATATATCTCTGTCCAGCACCGCCAGCTTGCCGGGGGGCCTGGTGGCGAGATGCGAGGTGCGAGGTGCGAGGTGCGAGATTGAGTCAATTGGGCGGTGACTTCGCCAGGGTAGGCCGCTAACAACATCTCATGGAGAGAGATGCCTGGCTCTGGTTCTGCATACACGGAGTACATTGTGCACTGCGTACATACAGTGTCTAGTGGTTCCTGCCATCGCGCACTGCTGCTTACCCAGCAGAGTATTCCCGGATCGGCGTAGTGCGGACCGGGAGTGTCGCGGCTCTTGTGCGTCTTGCTCCGAATGTACTTCGCACTCGCGGCGTCGCGTTTGCACGGAAGAACGGGCTGAGCGCTCGCTCGCTCGCTCTCCTTCTCGTTCCCCTCCTAGCCTCCTGCATCCGGTATTGGCACCGCGGACGGACGGATGGCTGGCTGGATGAAGCAGTCATCATCGGTTCGCCCCCGTTGTTGCTGCTGCACCACCCGGCAGTGCAGTGCAATGTGGGTTTTGACGGTGGCTGGCGGACGTTGGCTGCGACTTGCTGCTCCAACCAGCTGCGCAATGGCAGATAGCCCGCCTTTGCCCGACTGGATGGCTGGATGCATATCTTCGTCTCTTCGCGGAACGAGACGGCATTCGTGAGGCGAGGGACTTCTTCAGACGAGTGGGAGAACGGACGGCGGACGGCGGACGGCGGACAACGGCAACGACGACGACGACGGAGAGGGGTGCTTGCCGCCAGCTAGGCTGCCCAGTGTGATGTGCCCCGCCCCCCGATCGCTGTCGTTTCTCCCTACCCCCCCCCCCCCTCCCGTAGTCCCCTCCTGCGTCTGCGTCCTCTATGCGCTGTCCCATATTGCACTTCTTCCTGCCTGTCTGCCACACGCCTTAATAAGGACCTCCACTGCCCACTCCCCATCCTCCTCTCTCTCTCTCTCTTCATTCTCCTCCAAGCAAGAAATAAAAACATCCCCCCCCCCCAGCCTGAACCGCGACCCATACCATCTCGTACGGGACAATCGTACGCTTTATCCCTCCCGTACCGTCGTCTCCATCCATATCAGAAAGTAGCTTGTCGGTCGCCTTCCCCGCATCCCGACTTGCTGCTCCGCCCGCCGAAAAGTAAACCAGCATCTTCTGCCCTCCGGAAAAAAAAAAAAAAAAAGAACCGGGCCAAAATGTCCTATCATTACGCCGACCCGCCCCAGTTCCAGTACGCCCCGGCGCCCCCGCCGCCTCCTAGGGACGACACCTACGTGGTTTCACCCCCACCTCCATCCGCCTTCTCCCCGCACTCGGGCTCCGACTACTACCCGCCACCTTCCCCGCTCATCGTCGCGGCCGAGCCCCCGCCGTCCGCCATGCACAGCCGCAGCAACTCGCACTCACGCGGCGAATACGTCTCCGGCGAGCGCGGATACCTGGCCCCCGGCGGCTATAACGCGCTCAACCGCAGCGGTTCCGAGCGCGGTCGTCGCAACGTCGGCCAGGTCGTCGACCCCCGCCGCGCGCTGTCGCGGCCCAGGTCCGAGAGGATGTACGATCCCGTGATGAGGCGGGAGAAGTACTACATCGAGAGCGACGCGGTTTCGCTGTACAGCACCAGCAGTTACGGCGGCGCCGGCGACTCGAGGGATCACTCGCGGGACCGGAGGCGCCGGGCCCACTCGCGCACCCCGAGCTGCGGCAGTGACGACAGCTACGATGGCCGGTACGCCGTTGGCATGTACAACAGGCCCTCTCGTCAGGAGGAGGAGTTGACGGAGAAGTTGAAGGAGGTGCAAAAGCAGCTGGAGAAGGTGCAGGTGGACGCTGAGAAGAAGCGGATGCAGGACGAGCAGGCGCGGCTCGAGAAACTGCGCGCGCAGGAGATCGAGAGGAAGGTGCAGGAGCAGCTCCAGATCCAGAAACAAAAGGAGGAGGAGAAGAAGAGGAAGGAGGAAGAGAGGCTGCAGGCCGAGAAGAAGAGGATCGCCGATGCTGCCAAACAGCTGCTCGAGCAGCAGGCAGCTGCCGCCGCTGCCGCGAAGGCGGCGAAGGAAAAGGAGGAAGCCCACCTGAAGGCGAAGATCGACGCGGCCCTGCAGGAGGAGCGATCAAAGTACAACGCCGCCCAGTTGGGCAAGAAGACGTACACCCGCTTCAGCAAGACGCATCTGTGCAAGGAGGCGCTCGAGGAGAGGGGGATCCCTTTCACCGAGGAGGTTGGTCTTTCTCCATTTTCAACCCCCCCTTCCTTCACATCGGTAAGGCTGCGTCGATAAGGCTACTGGGTGCTGACGGGCTTTCCGCGGCAAGGCCGATTACTTCCTCGTCCACCGCTTCGTCGAGAAGACCGAGCAGCAATACCTCTGGAACCGAACGAAGGAGATCCGAAGTGAGTCTCCTTCTCCTTGATTTCATACTCCATCATGTCCTAACAGCAGCAAAAACAGACTACTATCGGCAGATCCAAGAAGCCGCCGACAAGGCGCCCACAGTGCCCGGCCCCAATGGTGGCTACGTCAAGTACGTCCAGATTGCTGGCCAGCCATACCCCATGGCTCTGCCGGTGACAATCACACGCATGCCTGGCGGTGGCCAGACACAGCATGTCGATTCCATCAAGATCAAGTGGAGCGACATCTTCAAAAGCAAATAAACTGACAGATTGTGTGTCGCGTTACGCAGGCGTTGGCGCTAGACTCGAGGCGACGCGCCCGCCTTGCGCTCAGTCCGCAAGACATTGTGTTTTGTGTTTTATGTTTGTTCATCGTGTCGCTGGGTGAGGGGGCGGGGGGGAGAGGTTATTGGAGGTATTGGAGGTGGGGTTTGTCAACATGCTCTTTCTTACCGTCTGTCTTACTATGTCCTGGATCATTTTTATCTGTCATGATGGTGTTTTTGTGTCGTGGTTTTTGGCTTGTGGCTTTTTTATTTGCACGCCCACTTTACATCTTGCGACCCATTTGGGTTTTTTATATTCCACGATTGGTATGGATCTTTCCTTGGATAGGATCGGATTGGTTGTCTTTTTTTTATTTTTTCGTTTCAAAGCATTTCCATTCTATTGACCTCGTGCACACGATCATCTCCCCGCCGTGATCAGCTACGCTTTCCCATCCTGAGCCTCCTGCGGCTGCTGTCCATCCAGCACCCGCCTGCGTATGACCTCCTCCACGACCCTGACGTTCTGTCCCTTCTGGGCGACGACCTTCTCGAGCTCAGCGAGGCTCTTGGCGAGGACGTCGACCTTGGCGGTGTAGAACTTGACGGCATCGGTGGTGGACTTCTCGACGTAGTAGCCGGTGCCGACATCGACGAGAACGTGTTCGGTCGAGCTCAGCTCGCCGGGCACGTACAGCGACGTCGTGAGCGGAATCAGCAGTGTTTTCCCTACTCCCCCCCGACCTCATTAGCCCCCCCTCCCGCCCCTTTATTTACTGCCGCTGCTGGGAAGGAAGGAGGAGGAGACAAACCGGCACACTCGTCGTTGACGCCATTGCGCACGCTCGTGATGCACTCGCGGAACCGCGTCTGCGCCTGCCGCAGTTTGCTGAAGGACGTCGTCAGGTGTTCCAGCTCGTCGTCAAGCTGCTTCTTTACCTGCGCCAGCGTGTCCAGCGGCAGAGTAGTTAGGTCGACGGCTTTTTTTTTCTTCTGTTAGTTGATGGAGAGAGGGAGAATGAGGGGCGGGGGAGAACTTTGTTGCGACATTGCTGGCGTGCGTGAGGTGAGGGGGAGGGGTTACGCTGAACTGGGCGGGACTGTGTGTTGGAGTTGGCGGGGTGAGGCTCCCGTCACGGCGAGAAATGGATCTCACCAACAGGGTCGGTTCATGGGGTAGCACTCGGGTCGGCGGTAGCGTACTTAGGTACATACATAAGTAGTGATGAGCACATAAGTAGGCCAGAGTAGAGTGGATGAGAGTGGATCGGAAGTACTGTGTTTTGCCAAATTCCAGTTCGTGAGTTGCGAGTCTCGAGGTTCCAGAATTGACTGTTCGCGGACGATGCAGAGGGGACAGAAAACGCGTAAACCCGTCCCGGCTGACCCGTCTTAAACACATCAACGCGGCACACCTCGGCTTGACCCTCGCGTTAAACTTTTCCCTTGACGTTCAACAACGACAAACTCACAGCCACCGCGATTGCGTGCTACGCATTAACTATCAGGGATTGTGGAAAGGTTTCCGGCCGGTAGGGTTTGTGAGTTGTGTGGAGCCCGTGTTTGTTGGGCTTCCTTCAAATAGCTGCCACTTCCCTTCACCGAACAATTTGTTTCCACCTCGCAAATCTGGTTCCTTCCCGTCTTGACTCGCTGGGTGCCTTGGTGGTCTCGCCTGGGACCCGCCTCTACAGCCACGATGTCCGCCACGACGACGCCTTCGCCACCACCACCACCGTCGCCAAAACCATCGCAGACGCGCAGAAAGCGGCGCACGTCGGCGCTCTCGAAAGCGCGCGACCGACTGCGAGGCGTGGTGCGTGGAGACAGCGACGACGAGCTCGGGTCCGAGGATCTTCCGTGGGAGTGGGTGTACTCGCCGACGGACGCCTGTGCGATCGTGGGCGCGCGCATGGGATGCTTCGACGTGCACGTCGGCGACTGCGTCCTCATTAAGGGCGAGGGCCTCAAGGGCGAAGCATACGTCGGCATGGCGTGCGAGTTTGCGCACTCCCGCGACGGCATGGTGTGCAATGTCAACTGGTTCTCGACCGAGAGCGAGATCCTCCAAGGCGCAAAGAAGAGGACGGATTTTCTGCCGGTGAGTTGCTTCGGAGAGCAGTGGAGGTGGTGGCAAGTGGGGCTGACCAGTGCAGAATGAACTCTACCTCAATCCCTCCTACGACGAGGTCCCTCTCCCCTCCATCAACGGCCGCGCCATCGTCCTCTCCCCCCAGGAGTACAGGAAACAGTACCCCGACGGCGTGGCGAAGCGATCGAAGGAGTTCGGAAAGGTGTTTGTGTGTCGCCGTGCGTGTAATCCGCGCACGGCCACCTACTCGGACGAGTTCGTGTGGGAGGAGCTGTATCGCGGACGGGAGACGGACATCTTCGCCATCGGCGACTACGTCAAGAGGAACACCAGGGCGGCTAGGAGAGCACTGGCAGCTGTGCCCAACGCGAACAGAGCCAAGAGGAGCAGGAGCAGGAAGGGGGACGGCGACGATGGCGACGACGAGAGGGATCGCGATTGGGACAAGACGCTGGCGGAGTCCGACGACGACGGGTATGCGGAGACACCCGACGGCGACGGCGAGGAGGGCGAGTACGGCAGAGGGCCGACGACCCCCAGCAGGAGGAAACGGCAGAGGGGCGCTGCGGCGGCTGCAGGCGCGCCGACGAGAAGAACACCCGCAAAGAGATCGCCACCAAAGTTTACGACCCCGACGCACAAACGGATCGCCGTCAAGAAGCCGCTGCTTTTCACGCCGCTCGGCACCCGCACCCTCTCCCCCGCCACACATCTGTCCACGCCGTACGCCCACGCCCGCTACCGTCTCCACGTCTCCACCCTCCCCACGTCGCTGCCGTGCAGGGAAGGAGAGTTCACCGAAGTGTACACGCATCTCTCGGCGGCCATCGCCGAGGGCACCGGCTCGTGCATCTACATTTCCGGCACGCCGGGCACGGGGAAAACAGCCACAGTGCGTGAGGTGGTCTCGCAGCTACAGGCTCTCGTTGCTGCCGAAGAACTCGACGACTTCACCTTTGTCGAGATCAACGGCATGAAGGTCACCGACCCGCACCAGTCCTACTCGCTGTTGTGGGAGGCCATCAAAGGCGAGCGCGTGTCGCCCTCGCAAGCCCTCGGCCTCCTCGAAGCGGAATTCTCGACCCCCAGTCCCCGTCGTGTTCCGTGCGTCGTGCTGATGGACGAGCTCGACCAGCTTGTCACCCGCGGCCAAGGCGTGATGTACAACTTCTTCAACTGGCCCGGCGGACGCTACTCGCGGCTGATCGTGCTGGCGGTGGCGAACACGATGGATCTTCCCGAGCGCACGCTCTCGAACAAGATCTCGTCTCGCCTCGGTCTCACTCGCATCACGTTCCCGGGGTACACGCATTCGCAACTGCAAACCATCATCGCCTCCCGTCTCGAGGGCGTCCCCGGCGACATCGTGGACGCGGACGCGATCCAGTTCGCTTCGCGAAAGGTGGCAGCTGTATCCGGCGACGCCCGGCGCGCCCTCGACATCTGCCGGCGCGCCGTCGAGATCGTCGAGTATTCCGAGACCACCACCAGCGCACGGGCAGCAGTAGCTAAGCCGGACACCCCGTCCCGCCGCGGAAGCACCGGCGGCCGAGTGACGATCCCGATCATCAAGAAAGCCATCCAGGAATCCACCTCCTCGCCGCTGCAGACGTTCCTCAAGCTGCTGCCGTGCGCGAGCAAGATCTTCCTCGCCGCACTGTTGGCACGTGTCCGCCGCTCGGGCGTCGCCGAGAACCTCCTCGCCGAGGTCTACGAAGAGGCAGAGCGCATGGCCGCGCTCGCCGACGACGCCGTGAAAGCGGTCGTCGCCGCCGGCGCGAGACGCTCGGGCTTGGCGATTGCCGTGGCAGCCCTCGTCGACGCTGGCATCGTCGGCGTCGAGGGCAAGCGGGGAGAGCGTGGCGGCCGCGTCAGATGCCTGGTCGGCGAGGAGGAGGTCAAGATGGCGCTCAGGGGCGACAAGGAAGTTGGCGGAATGGTAGGCGCGTAGCTTTGTGGAGTATTGATTATCCGCGCGCGCGCGTGTGTGCATGCTCTGCGTATAATGTACTGTACCTGTGATCGCGAGGTTGGAGGGCGATATAGATATCCGGTGTTGTATTTTCTCTCCTTTTTTTGTTTATACATTTTTTTTCGTCCACTCACCCACTTGGAGAGGGGAATACATGCTACCAGTTGGAGTGGTTTATGTACATACCTGTGCAAGGACCTACCTACCTAGCCACAGTACTGTACCCTTTTGGTTTTTGGTTTTGGAAGCATGGCGGTGGCGATGTCGATGGTGATGGTGGGGGTGTCTGGATATGAATATTTATACAACAGTCTGGAACGGCCTTGAGATTCTCGGGCGTAAAGAAGGTCGTGCTCTAGACCCCCTTCGATGAGGTGCGGTTCATATACGGGTATGGTCTCGGGCCTTCTCCTTCTCCTTCTTCTTCTTCTTCTTCTTCCCCTCTATACCCACCCCGCCGGGAGTCTGGATCTACATATCTATATAGATCTACTGGACCAATTTGTTTCACTACTAGAGATGAGATTGGGGGGACGTGTATATACTCGGACATGGAAGTCACCGACTGAACGCTTTAGTACGACAATGCAAATTACATAAGATTATCTATGTAGTAAATGCGGATTACATATAGAGTATGTAGTAGGTAGATCAAGATTGGTAGCGAGCTTAACACAGAACAAACTGTAATAATAAAGGGAAAAGAAAGAAAATTAGAATCCGGTATTACTCTCCGTTAACTTCAAGGAGGGCCGCAATACGCCGCGACAGGGGCTTACCTAGGTAGATTCTTCTGGAGTAGTCACATCCCATTCTTCCTGCATACATAGCAGCTTGAAGTGGTGCTGTTGGTGGTGTTGGTTCGTGACGCCAAGGTTGTCCAAATCCACTCTTTTGCAACACATATCTCTCGTAAGATCCCCCCTATAGATATAGATATCTACTAGCGCCAGCTAGCGCGCCTAAAGTTAGCGCGCCGAGCCATTTTCCAACGTCAGGTGATGAGCACAGAGGTATCTCAGCCCAGCCGAATAATAGGTAGGTAGCGGATTCTATGGACGGAGCCCGATTAGCCTGAGCAATACGAAGATTTCCGAAAATTCTCTCCCTTGGCACAGCTGCGATTTGATATTGCATAAGCGCGCCAGTCCGCGCTAGTCTGCGTTAGTACCTATAATAGTGGCATTTATAGGGTGACCTCTTATGAGAGATAAATACGGTATCCTCCCCACCCCACTGCCTCAGCCTCCCCAAAACTCATGTTGTGACTGCCTTGCCCAGACGGGCAACGCGATATCAGAGGTGATGATGCAGATGGCCAGCGGAATCTGCACAATTTTTTGCGCAACGTAGTGTGAGGCATGAAAGTGGCTATGACAGGGTGTGGGAGTTCAGTAAATAGGTATTGGTGACAGCGGAGTAAACGCGGATGCCGACGTTGATGCTTTTCTTCTATAAATGTATGATGAACTACATACCTAGGCATATAGTTTGGTTCGCGAACTTTTTTTTTGGTTCGCAAACCGGGCAAAAGGTTCGCGAACCGGGTCCGAACTGGCCAGGCTGGTTCAAAGTTCGCGTGTGGGGCTGAACATACGTCTATATACACAAGTAGATAGTAGATCCCTAACGGAGACTAGGAAGACCTCGGCTTGTTGAACCGCATGCAGTTGTTGGGGGGCGCGCTTCTCCGACGGTATATATACATAAACTTCGGTTTGATTTGCGCCCCCCTCCCCCACGTTTTCTGTCAGTTGCCAAGAACGTATCTAGGGGTGGGGAAGCTATAAAAAGAAGTAAATGACATGCCGAGGTTGTTGCTTACGCCAAGCCAGCCATATGATACATGAAGGCGTTACTGCCACCTTCATTGATAATCAACTTTTTTTTCTTTCGCCTCCGCCGAAGAAGAGGAAAGTTCTGACCACGGAAACTCCGATTAGACTATCCATTCCCTTCCCCTTTCCCGTCTTTACGCAAGCAGGTCGGGTCCGGGAGATAAGCTACTGGGTCTACTGGTTTTTTTTCCAACCCTCGTGTATCAGAGTTTCGCAGCTTCCGATACCTCTTCTACCAGCCCTTCTCGGAGCTTCGGCATTCACAACTCCATACCTACATAATACGCCAGTCGAATCGGATCCCGTCCTCAAAGATAACTCCGCCCCCGACGACGCTGCGCGAGAAGAGAAATGTTCATCGCCGCAGGGTTGCGCAGGGGAGCTGCTGCAAAGGCTCGAGTGGGAGCTCCATCGACGACTACCTACAAAAGGCAGCTCTCGTCTGCTGCATATCTGGGCCACAGCTCCCGGTCGCACTCGATATCACTCGCTCTTCCTTCGCGCCGACCATATTCGACGAACGACGTACCAGCACCAAGCGGCAGCACATTCTCCTCGCGCTTTAAAGCCCACTTTTACTTCCACCCCATCGCCTGGCTCGGCTTTGCGATCGCCTCCACCGTCGCCGGCGCCGCATTCGTTGTCATGTCTACCTCCGACTTCATCGCGTACTCGGACGAGGAGTCGCTGCAGCGCTTCACGCCGTCCGCACCTAAGCAGGTCGAGATCGAGGAAACCATCAACAACCACCCACTGGCGATCTCACTGCGGTCGAAGCCGGAGTTCACCGAGTCGCGGCCGACGCTGAAGGTGCACGAGCAGTACCGCACCGCATCACTGACGTCGGGCGCCCTCGCCGGCCCGGGCAAGATCGAAGTCCCGCCGTACGTCTGGTCCGAGGACGGCGGGAAATCACTCGTGTCAATACTATACCTCGGTCCCGAGCTGTGCGGATACCCGGGGCTGATCCACGGCGGACTGCTGGCGACACTGCTGGACGAGAACCTCGCTAAATGCTGCTTCCCTGCGCTGCCGAACAAGGTCGGCATGACCGCGAACCTGACCATCAACTACCGCAAGCCTAGCCCCGCGGAGTCGTTCGTCGTGCTCAAGGCGAAGACGGTCAAGGTCGAGGGACGCAAGGCCTGGGTTGAGGGACACATCGAGACGTTGGCAAAGGACGGACAGGAGCCGACTGTGCTCGTCGAGGCTTCGGCGCTGATGATCGAGCCTAAGCAGGCTAAGGTGTGTTGACTGTTTTCTTTCCGGCACCTAAACGAAAGTGGATCTCCCGCTGACATATACGTTGCTCTTGTTTATAGATGCTGGCACCTTTGGTTCCTGTCAAATAGAGAGGGAGTTCTCGCTTTGATTCCCCTACCTTGCTCCTTGGTGTGTTCTTTGCTTTTTTTTGTTGTCTAGATATTGGGCCGGTGCATAGCGGCGGTAGGAGCGTTGATTTGGTTGATTGTATATTTATTTTTTTCCCTTCACGGCTAGAATAGATAGTCTGACCATAGATACCATATACCTGTCTCTCATGTGTGTGTTTTTTATGTGTTTGTTTTTTGGTCCGTTCTCGTTCTCGTTGGTAGATACCTCTGTATTTCCTCGTCCCCTCGAAACCACCCGCACATACATACGACGCGGAACGCACAGCCGGTTTACACGCGGATGGTAGTTACCGGAGGAGCAGATGATAACTAGAGCACATACTTATACTACAGTGTTCATATTGGCCGTAATGGCATCTACGAGGTAAGAACAAGAAGCTGTCCGTTTTTAAAAGCAAGCCCGCAAAATCCAGTACCGGCAAGAAGGCATGTGACGTCAAACACAACTCCTTGTTGCACAATCTTTGGTCTTCAAAGATGATGGGTGTCTGTGGCACAGATGATCACGTGGAGATGGATAGCTAGCGTCTTGGCGAGGAGGAAGGTTGAGGTTCGAAGCGAGAAGCTTGACTCATCGTTGCGTGCAGTGTCAGTTGAATTCTAGACATGTGACAGAGTGCGCAGATGTGGATGTGGCTTCGCTCATACCACTCCCTAAAAGTTCCGAATTCAACTAAAACTTCCGAATTCGGCATATATTTAGTAATATATTTCTCCTCAGAGAGTGAAATCTAATGATATGAAGACTGCGGGATTTTTTGTTGCGAGATCTTTACGTTGCCAGTTGCTTGTCCAGTCGTGTATATGTACTAGTACATAGCAGGCCATTGAGTAACTTGTGCGATTGGGCGGTACATAGTTCATTCCGGCTTGCTCAGTTGCTGGGCGCGGAGGCGGGCTTGCCCCTTCCCCCTCCAACTAACGCTACGTAGCTATGTCATTATTGGTAGATACCCTGAACTTTCGACCGCCGTTTTGCTATTTTGCTACCAATCTACCCTCCGCCACTGCTACTTCAACCAACCAACTTCGCCCGCACTCCCACGCCTACGCCAACATTCGTTCTCTCCGTCTCTTGCTGGGGGGAACAATGGCCCCTCGCTCCACACAACTGCCATAACTCCTCATCTCTCGCCCACCCACCCCCCGCTGCCGCCACTACTAGTTACACCTCAATCGCCACCACGACCGCACACCCTACGTCACACAATAATGTCCCTCACCTCCGCACCATCGCCGCCCATCACCCGCAAGAGGCGTTCGCACTTTCTCTCCGGTGGTCTCGGCGGTCTTCTATCGGCCGTGATCCTGCAGCCCGCAGACCTACTCAAAACGCGCTTGCAGCAAGCTCCACCGCCGGGCTCCTCGGCGACGGCAACGCTGCTGACGACGATCCGCGCGATCGCGAAGGGCCCCGCACCCATCCGGCAGCTATGGCGGGGCACTCTGCCGAGCGCGATACGCACGGGTGCGGGGAGCGCGATGTACTTCTCGAGTCTGAACTTTGTCCGCAACATGCTCAGTGGGCGGGGGCATCGACAGGCGGGAAGCAGCTCGCTGCCGCAGCTGGGTGGGCTTGCGAACCTGGCGGCGGGCGCGGCGACGCGTGCCGGCATAGGCTACGTCATGATGCCGGTGACGGTGCTCAAGGTCCGCTACGAGAGCAGTCTGTACACATACACCTCGCTGCTCTCCGCCGGCAGGGACATCTTCCGCACCGAGGGCGTCCGTGGCTTCTTCAGCGGATGGGGCGCCACCGCCGTGCGCGACGCCCCGTACGCCGGCCTGTACGTGCTGTTCTACGAGCAGGCGAAGAAGTCGCTGTCGAAGCTGCAGATGCGCGGGGTGGGTGCTGGAGCGGCCGCGATGGACGACAACACGGCTATGGCCATCAACTCCGTCAGCGGGGCGGGTGCGGCGGCGGCGGCCACGGCGGTCACGAACCCCTTCGATGCGCTCAAAACCCGGATACAAGTCGACCCGGACAAATACCGGAACATGTTCGCGGCGGCGAAGTTGGTATGGAACGAGGAGGGCCCCGGCGGCAGGCGGTGGAAGGGGAGGGCGCTGTTCGATGGGCTGGGATTGAGGGTTGCCAGGAAGGCGATCAGCTCAGCGTTGGCGTGGGGGGTGTACGAGAGGATGGTGAGATGAAGGATGTAGACGGGATGGCGTTATTGTTTTTTTCTTCTTCTCTTTTCTCTCTCGGCCAAAAAAAGAGGGGTAGAGCCGTGTTGTCTTTTGCCGAATGCTGTACGATACGTTGGTCGACTTGTTTTTGCTGGAAAGGAGAGGGGAGGCTTTCGACTGGTAGTTCGGGCTGACGATGATGACGATGTTGCAAAGACGTACGGTAAGTGCACTCCTACACCTCCACGACCACTATGTACACATTACATGCCACTAGTTACCGCTAATACCACTTCTCCATCGTCTATTATGTACTAACTATCTACTATATGTAAACGTGTACATACGCATGACATGCTCCCAGCAAGACGGGACGCGGCGACGGCGCAGTAACACAATACCCCGCATCAAATTCAATCGCGACCGTACTACATAGGCTCTCTACCAGGCAATAGTGTAAATAGTCCAGCATTCCGGCGACCGTCCCCGCGACATCTAGGTATTGGCACACGAGCGTTGAGGGAGCACACCGGTAATCTAGACTTTTGTTGCTGCCCCCTCGTGCGCTGTCCACAGGAACGCGATGTCTCATTCCCACCCTCAAACGAAATCGCGGGGTTCGATTCGCTTCCTCAGGCGCTGGTATGTATGTATTTATGTATGTATGTATGTATGTATGAAGTAAGGATATGATTTTGATTTAATCCGATAGCTGTGTAATCTGTCCACCCATCCATGATTCGTGCGCTTGGTGAATATCTTCTGCCCTGAGATGGTCCCTGTGTTTTTTCTTCTTTGGTCTATCTATCTGTATCTGTCCAGAGGCGCCAGGCACAGAGATGAGTGGTTGGACGGTTGACCACGTCGATAGTGCTGAACTCAATTCTTCCACGCACAGAAATTTTCGGGTGGGAGATACATGGGGCGGGAGAAAGGGAGGACGAGGAGAGACGAGGAGAGGCATCACAGATAAAGAGCTCCTCCACCATTTCGTCCGCTTTCGCTCAGCAGCCCCCCGCGAGCTCAGTGAAAACATGCCGTTCTCCCTCTCCCAACCCCCAGCACACCTAACGTGCCTCTCACCGCGCCTGCAGCGTCGCCTACTAGCGCCGGAAACGACCGCACCCAGTGCTGCGCTCTTTGGCACGCTCAAGTCGCTCCTCGACTCCGCCGCCGCCGTGCCGCCAGAGCAGAAGAACAACGTGTGGAAGCTCCTCGCGCGATCGCCATGCCAGAACCGCACCGCGCGCGCCCTGATCCGCCGTCTGCGCGCGGACGGCCTTGGCGCTGTGGTGCTGGACATCAGGCAGGGGTTTCAGTTCCTGCGAGATGAACGGCGCGCGGGTGGCAGGGGGTCGGTGCCGCGCGGACGGTCGGCGGGGCGAACGTGCGAGTTCACGGGTGCTATGGGGCTGGGCGTCGGCGTCGGTGTCGGCATGGGCGGATATATCATCCCCGCTGCCATGGAGGGGTGTCATCGCGCAGAACACTTTTGGCGGCTGCTCGAGTTCTTCTGGGAGATGGAGGATGTGGCCGCTCTGAGGGAACTGTGTGGCGCTGACGGCGCGCTCGCGAAGTCGAGCGCTAACGTGCTGAGTCTCTCGAAGGACGCGGCCGAGTGGTGGGATCGCATGGCGTGCTGCATCGACCCGGTGTGGGAGTCCATGCGCGACGGCGAGAAGAGGGCGTACAGGGTCAGAGTGAGGTGGATCGGACGGCAGATGGATCTCATGGACCACAGGAATCAAGGGGAGCTGTTGAGGCAGGGGACGGAGGTTGGTCTCCCCGTCAATCTCGCGGGGTAGTCACGGTTTAGCTGACAGGAGCGGTAGTTCGACCTGTTCACCAAGAATCCCGAAAAATTCCCGCTGCCGGATCCAGCGTTGCTACACGTTCGCGCAGTACTGGCGGGCGCAGCGGTCCCGCGCGGGGCACTGGGAGTGTTCTCGTGGCATTGCGAGGAGGAAGACGGGGACGAGGAGGAGAGCGAGACGGGTTCGGACACGGATACGGGCGACGACCAGGAAGACGATGGGCTCGATGGAGATTGCGCGATGGATAACGGCGAAGACGAGAGAAAAGATGACGCAGAAGAGGATGACGGTGACGGTGACGATGACGATGACGATGACGATGACGATGACGATGACGACGCTGCTTCGGATACGGAGGGGATGTTGCACAGATGGCTCGGAGATCAGGCAAGAAATCGCACACTGGACGATGACGAGCGGGAACGAGTGGTGGTGGAGGAGTTGAGGGCGATCAGGGTATCAAAACCATGGAGTATATAGCGGGATGGGATTTAGATTTTTTATTACGTCATCCGATTTTATAGTTCACCCTTAGATAACATATGTAAGTATGTACGATGGGACTGCCTTTAGTAATCCATTCGTCTCACGGAGCCATCCTTAGGGATTTTTACCATTGCTGTTGGTGGGAGGGCTGGTTTCTTTGACTCCGGTTTCTTCCCAGTGCTGAAACCCGAATTCTTTTCCTTTGGCGGAATCTGCGCGGCAGCAGCTTTGTTCGACTTTTGATTGGATGACATGTTGATGGTGATGAGGTCGGACACCATAGGAGTAGATTGTTACTTGTATATATATTCTGATGTGTCGGTACATGTTGAAGCGCGAACGGTGTCAACTGGATGGTACTACGTCTTCACTGTCAACGCCGAGTAGATATGTATGTAGTTATGCAGTAGCATCATGAGTATTTGCCAAGTCCATCATTGCCCGTCAATAGGTAAAAAGTAGTCAATCCCCGCTGGTCTAAAACGGCTAGTATGGTTTACTAGTCACTAGCGTGGCCCCGATTTTTTTAAACGTAGATGCACATAAACCCATTGAACTCAGCCAGTTTTGATCCAATTAAGTCGAGTAAGGGCTATAAATGATCCCTAGATGTAGTTGGTGCCGACCGCGTGTTGTCGTTCCGGATTTGTTGCACTCCAAAACGTCAGGATCTTGATCACAGCGGGTTTGGGGGATTCTGGGCGTTCCTCTACACATAAACTCATCGTATGCAACGAGTTTTGCTCCAATTAAGTCAAGTAAGGGCTAGAAATGATCCTCAGATGCAGCCAGTTGCGCGTACTTGTGTCCGCTTTGGACCCGGATGCCGCTCAGATTTCGATCTCCTCCCGCTCCTCTATCTTTATACTCTCATCGTTGTCAGATACATCGGCAAGCTCCTCCACCAACACTCATACATCCGTCAGAAGCTTTTGCAAACGCGCGGCTTCCCACAAGTCCGATGCTTGAAAGTAGACACCTTCATTACTGTCACCACTGCCGCATCCTTCTTTGTAGGAATGATTTTCGTCCTTGTACTTCTCGAAGGCATTCAAAAATCGGATTGGTTCTGGTACTACGTCGTTGGGATATGGACACCTGCCACCCACTCTAATGAATAAACCCTGATACTCTGGGTCTGGAAGAAAAAGTCTGAGGGAAAATCCCTACTCAGAATATAGTACCGGAAACCCCCCCCAACAAGTGCGTAACGGCCTACATACTCAGGATGTTCGGGGTTCTGTAATGATTACCCAACGGCTCGGGGGTTGTGTGCCGGGGTTTCGGAAGGTACTGACCCTGAGTATCAGAATTCACTCACCAGGGCTGCTGCGCGGTGAATAATAATTTTTATGTATCTATGCCACGGAGCGGAGTGTTTGCTTATTTTATATTTGTCTTTATAAAGTGTGCCTAATTTTATATATCTAGCTATAGTATGGTTACTTATTTTGAAATGACGAGAAGCTTCACGCCTTTATAGAAACAAAATTTTGAATTTCTCCTGTTTCAATATCATGTACGATAATCGCAGATCCCATAGAGCCCGAAATCTTTAGAGATCGCTAGCGTATTAATGAGTAATGATGACTTGGCGAAGGGTCGAGTGAGACGTAATGCATCATGTCATTTCCTCATTATGTACCTAGGTATGTACTGTACACACATACTAAATACAGCCCACCAGTGCACCCACTACATACAAAACCCCCCGCGCCAACCCAGCTTCATACTTACTCCCCATTTCGTTCCCTACCACCATCTCATGGAGCTTGTCAATGCCTATGGCGGTAGTGCGGCACCACAGCTTCCTCTCGCCCCGTCCTTGGTCACCTTACGAAGGCAACTACTCCAGCCCTCCCTCGGTCAGTCCGCGACGGCATCTATAGCTCTACTGTGTGCCAGCCCCGCAAACTTGCCCGCATTATCCAGCAGCGTCGCCTGCTGGACTACGGCAGTCAAAGCATTGAAGGCCTCGCCCTGCGCGTCGTCTCGGGGGGGCATCGTATACGCCCTGATGTCTGATTGCTGCCTCAACAACGGAATCTGCGACGGTCGCATCCGCACCCACCATGCGCAGCGCCTCGCTGGCATCTATGGTACCCGCAAACTCGAACGACATCGGCGAGTCCGGGAGCATGGTGTCGAGATCGTGCATCAGGCTCAGCACTTAGAACGTCTCGTCGGAGAAGGTTGCCTGCGGCAGCTCCTGCACGCGGATCGCGAGCCCGAAGTGGTACGCCCGCATGTTGTGATTGAATGCTGCCTTCGGCAGGCGGGAGGAGGCGACCTCCCGCATGGAGCACGCGAGCAAAGAAGGCGACACCAGGGGAAGATCGAACAGCAGCAACGGCTGAGCCGCTTGCGCGTGCGGGATTGCCTGCACCAGGTTGCAAAGGAGCGCGGGCAGAAAGCCGGATTCGTGGAGAACGGCGGCAGCAGGAAATAGCATGGTGAATTTGAGCTGTGCTTTGGTGGGCTCGGTTTGAATAATCGTTCCGTCTGGGTGTTTGTGGAGTGAAGGTGGGACCGGGCTTATCTATACCAGAGTGAGAATTCGCACCACAATCCGCGGAGAAGGGCGGGGCCGTAGTGGCCTGCGGATCGCTATTCACACGCGGTGAAGCGGAGGAGGGGGTATAATGTTATGTAAGTAGTAATGGATGCCCTGCATCCTGTTCCCGACTGCCAACGGTTGCAGCTATATGCCGAATCGTCAGACGCATACATCGCTCGATTACTTGGTTTGAGTGCTTTTGCAGAACAGCAGCATCACGCGGTCTTGAAGATACGTGCATGCAGCTATCCCACTGCAGTCGTGATATTGCGATGTTTGGTGAATTGTGTATCATTCCCGAATGAGGAATCATGAGTGTTCCGCCACCGTATGTATAGAGATGTCGAGGTGCCCAGAGAGTTTCGACGCGCTCTCCCTAGAGCAGACTGGAGAGCGATACCATTTCAAGCGCAGACGTCTATTACTTATAGGTGGAGTCTCGATATCCTTTGCCTCAGAACCCACGCTCAAAAGCCGAAAGCCACATCTTGCCGAGCCGCCAAGCCTCACTATGCGGGCAGCGTGTTCCGATCCGAGGGATAAATCAGGGCGAGCACGAACACGCGGAGGAAGCATCAAGTCCGACGCTCAGGAGGCAACAAGTGCATTATCGAACCACAGCGTAGGAGCCACCGCCATCTTCACCACTACCAGCCATTCCATCCACGCTCCCCCTAGCTCCTTCCGCCCTTGAGTATAGCACCGAGTCCCTCCCTGGCGTTGACATAGGTAGTCTCAAGGTAGCGCATCTTCTTCTCGAGGTCGGCCACGTCGCCCTTGAGGCCCTTCTCCTCCTTGTCGAGCCGCGCCCGGATTTGCGGCATCTCGCGGTGCACAAACATCTTGCCGACGCCCTCGAACACGCGCGTCTCCGCCGGTAGCGATGACAGCTCCTCGGCCGTCAGCTGCAGCAGTCGTATCTCGCGGTTGCACGTGCTGACCTGCGTACGGACCGTCTGCAGTTGTTGGAGGGAGGACGAGGCTCGCGCGTCAATGTCGGATATTAACTAGGGAATGTTAGGCAGGAGAGATATAGTGTGAGATAGGGAAAATGCCTTTTGGAGGGCTTCGTTGGGGATCGACATGGTTGGGTTGGTTGAGGTGCTGGTGGGATGGCGATAGACTCACGTTATCTGCAGTGGGGTAGTTAGCTATGCGAGCGGACTAGTGCGGCTCCACTGGACAGGTAATAACTATCACGCAGAGTAACTACATACACCAGTTGCTCGCTTAGATAATGTTTATCATACCCTTCAGGTTCAGAACACCCGTCAGGGGATTATGATGATGATGATTCATTGATCGCATGCGGCCCTATCGGATCACGCCGATATTATGTACAGCCCGTCAGGGGATTAGGAGTCCGAGGGGGTATGTAATAGAAGAGAGCGTGTGCTGGCTGATGATTGTTTTCTCAATTGATATAAAAACACCACGATGCCGATAATCAGTGGAGACTTCCTTGTGTTCAAGCAAGCAATGCAAGGTTAGGCCTTGAATTAGTTACCGGCATGTTACAAAAGTGGACGAGCGAGTGCGCGTGCGTGGTGAAAGAACACTATGAATTTGTACGTAGTTGGAGAATCAACGCCAGGCTGCCAGCGTTGCGACTGCTTTCTCTCCGACGCCGAAAATACTTACCCACCTCTCTGCTATCTGTCAACAGTGCCGCGAACTTTCTGGGCATTCTTGTCCAGGTATCACGAATTCTCTCTTTTGCAGATAGTAGAAAAACACCCCTTATTTTTTCGCGGGCATTCTGAACCAGAAGGGAAGATAGAATACACTAAGCGAACGACGAGAATTGGAGACCTCTGCTCATATCACTCATTCTATCTACCCTCGTCTGGCTACTCTACCACTGCTCGTCGCCGTCGCCAGAAATCTCCTCCTGCTTTGCATCTTCTCTATCTTCTTTTCCCGCCTCCCCTTCCCCTTCCCCTTCAGTCTCATCCTCATCACTATCCTCAGCATACTCCAAACTATCCTCACTACTCTCGCTCGGTTCAAAATCACTATCATCGCTATCCCCATCCGAGTCCCGGTCTTCATCCTCTCCCGCGTCCTCAGACTCCAGTAGTAGTTCCTTCGGAACCCACACCACCAGTACACCCTTCTCCGCCGCACACCCGTCACCAGCCGGCAGAGTCTTCAGAGTTTTATTGAAGTACCGGTCGACGACCTTCAAGCTAGGGCGAACCCAAGTATCCCTCTTATACGGCAGGAGTGTGTATTCGATCTTCTCCCTGGAGACTGGCAGTAGCTGCAGTCCTGTCTGCTTCGGCCCCGAGAATGCAAATGAGTCATTGGTTTCCATCAATAGTGCAAAGGTCAGGAAGTAGTTTGTTGGGTTCTCGATGGTGTAAGTTAGGTTTAAAGCACCAGGGACGATACGGGAGGGGTGCGATTCTGCGAGCACACGAGGTTCGCGGAGGGGGACAAAGAGGCGGGGAACGAGGAGTGGGGTAGTGGTTAGGGGGGCGGTGGCGGAGGAAGCGCGACGCCAGTGGAGGCGAAGAGTGGTATCGAGGGTGGACGGACTGCGGTCTTCGAGGCCATGTTTAGAGATGTCGAGGTTGAAGAGGATTTTGACGGTCTTGGAAGGTTCGAGTGCTGGTTTATGTCAGTAAAAGTAACAAATTTTGGGAGACGAATGATGCCTACAGATAGCCTTCTGGTTCTCAAGAGAGATGTCGCATCCCGCTGCGCCAGCCACCTGCTGCAAAGGCAACTCCCATCCCTCAATTGTGATGTCGTCCTTCCCGACGCTCTGAACCGTAGCCGTCAGACACCATCGCTGCATAATTCCCTGCGGCTTAACACTCTCTTTAACGGCATCGCTCGCAAACAGTTCATTATCGAGTGAGAAGTAGTCCGGCCAGGTATCGTGACGCACCCGCGGGGAAAAATCGAAGGTGCAGTGGAATGGCGAAACGACGGACATATCCACCATAACAATCTTTTCCGTCGGCGTTTCAGGGTCTGATACGAGGTTGTAGCGGAGCTTGACCTCGAGCGTGCAATCCGCTGGTTCGGAGGCGGAAGGGAAGGTAAAGTATCGGGTTATATGCTGGTTGGGCTTCATGTTACCCAGAGAGTGCAAAGATGCTGTCGGCTCCAGGTGGCTGCCATCATCTGCCAACCAGGCGATGACTGGTCCTTCAGAAGTGTCAGCCGTCAAGTCGTCATCGTGGAGGGATTTTGGCCTACCTTCTTCCATGGGCCAGCCAATAATCTTGACGTCCACACTCACGTCCGCATCTTCATCCTCACCGTTCAAGACTTCAAGACCAATCTTAACAGTCTCGTCGGTATAAACACCATATTCCAGTCCCTTCGCCGAGACTTCCATCTTCGGTGGCCTCGGAAGGATGGCCAATGAGTCGGGCGCAGTCCTAATTGGCCGTTTGATGATTTTTCCGTCGGCAGTCTCTTTCCACCAGACACTAGTTCCACCATTCGGCGTCGTGAAGACATTCTTAGTCGGGAGCGGGTGCACAGCAGCCGGGATGTCGTCCTCACAAAACATTACGACAAAATCCAGGTCGAAGCTGTCGTTAACTATACCGAAGGTGCCACATATCGCCTTTGCACTGCCAGCTTCCCTCAGGATTGCGGAAAGCTCGAAGACCTTGACTTTTCCCGGTGCGATGGACAGATCGGTCTCTGCTACCATGTATGTGTGCGATGCGATTGATGTCGGAGATTGTAATGGTGCGTCAGCAAACTCCGAATACTCATGGAGGGCGGAGTGTAAGTTGACTATCCGAACTCTTTGAATCTGCTCCGAGGTGGACGCAGCCTTATGGCGGAGAAGCACAGTTTTGAGGCCTCCTTCGTATGTTATCTTCACCTCGGAAAATACCAGTGGCGCAGCGGAGGGATGAGCATTTGAGGCGATGCTGAGCTGCGAGTTAACTGCCTGGCCTGCATGGACAGTAGGGGACTCGAAGGAATAGCACACAGAGACTATTAAACCGTCATTACTGTGCTGCAGCTTATATATGATGGCTCAAGACTCACGGATATTCACGACATCGCTAGCTCTGGCGACGATTGTCGGCTTCACATTCAGAGTGTCAATGCCCTCCAAGCACTTATCCAAGTCGTATCGCTTTCCCGGCTTTTCAACGAACACGGACCTACACATCAATTCAAACTCTGCCAGTACTATGCTTCCCGCGTCACCACTACCGCGACCACACTCAATGATTCTCCATAAAACGTCCTCGAGCAGGATCCACCATCCCTCTTTGCGGTATCGCGACGCAATTGTTCGAAGATCTTTGAGCGCTTCAATCCAAAGGTTGGAATTGTCTGTCGCTTTCGCCATCCTCAATACCGCAAGCCGATATGACACGGATTCCGCCATTCGCTCCTGCTGTCTGAGGCTGAACTCCGTTCTCGCATGCCCAAGATATGATATCTGCAGAGCAGCATGGTCAAACTCAGTTTCCTCCCGCGGCGGCGGACACAAGTAGGTATCTGTATCACGATCATCCGCACTGATCCTCTTCGCTCTCTTTTCGCGCACCTTCGTCCATTCCGCTGCTGCGAGATAGTAGAATCCCGCATGATGCAAGAGCTCGTGCGAGGTTAAGCTAACGCCCACCTTGTCCGGCCTGAAGTAGATCGTTGGAGGTTCCTGGTCCAGGTGTCCAGGTGTCCGCACCGGTGGAAGATTGACAAAAAACACAGGAAGATTTGCAAAATGCAAAAGATCTGCGAGACACTTGTTCCAACGGCTCAACCACGCAGCAAATCCATATGTCTGTGTCCCTTTGCCCTTACGATCTATCACATCCCTCATGCGGGCGATGTGGTATGACCAACGCTGTTTCGCGGCCACATAGTTCTCAACGCACAGGTAGCAACGGATGATCCGCAGGATCAAGATATCAGCGAGCATCCGCGCCTCTGTCCACCGCTCTGTCCAAGAGCTTGTTGCCTCGAATACCTCGGAGAGCAGCTTCTCGTAAGCAGTCTCGTAGTTTCTTCCTGCGCCATCCATTTCCTGGCGGAACTCCGCAAATACACCTAACTTGAACTCGTACCGGAGATTCCACCCTTGTGAGGACAGGGCGCGCGAGGAAGGAATCGTCGGTGGTGGTATTGAGCCCTTGTTTCTTTTCCGCCTGGCATGTTTGGAGAGCTCCCGATAGTACTCCACTGCGCCAGGCCATAGTGTAGCCAGCAAGCCTTGCACGAATTGTTCCAGTTCAACGGGCGATGTATTCGACTGGACGACGAAAAATGTAGCATTTGTGGTGAGTCCGGTACCGCGTCTGATGGAAGTCAGGCGATCATCAACCTGTGCCGACGTCATGATTGACCGCTCGCTCAGCACCACAGCCACGAACTTGGTGCGGTGTCCACAGCTGCGCAGCTCTTCGCTTCCGATCGAAGATACTGATGTCAGGGTGCCACTCGACGAGGTCAAAAAGTGCTGTTTGGACCTATTTATCGCTTCGACTATCTTGTTATCCTCGAGCGCCTGGACGCTGGGGTCATTTGTCGATGTATTCAGACTGAAAAACGCGACAAACGCCGCTGGGAGCAGAGACTGGTGCTTCCGAAGCCATATATGCGTGAGTGCACCATCGGGAAATAGCGGAGAGTCCGGCGAGAGTGGTGATATCGGCGAGTGTAGAACTCGCGTGGGTGGACCTTCGGAGGGTGAGCTCGGAGCTCCAGAAGGTGGGTTCGCTTTCCGAGGCGGCAATCGGTATTCCTTAGCCCAGTCAGCACATTACGCCCCAGGCTCTTAGGAAGGTAGATTCATACCCGTCCCACAAGACGGATCCGAAAGACTGAGGGTTGCGGCCCCTTGGCTCCCCTTTCCCCGCGCTGACACCACAATCCAGTAGCATCATTTTTTTGAAAGTAGTCGGCCAGATGCTCAGCCGTGTCGCCAGTGATCGGGGGAAGGTCGCAAGGTATGTGGAGTCCGTTCTTGAGTAGCGGGTATGGGGGGATCTCGCTGTGTCGTTCCCGTGCTGCGAGCCCGGAGACAACTACCAGCGGGGCCTCGTGGGTGATGAGCTCCTGAGGATAGACGTCCATTTGGTGGTGGCGGAGGAGATGTGAGTTTGTGCGACGGCCTTCCTGCGTTTAGTGACGTACATGTGACTTGGCAAGACTCTCCCGGCCAAGTAGCCCCCCCCCCCCAGCACGCATCCATTCTTTTCTTTAGACTAAGTACACAAGCTCTCTGAGATGTAGTGCATATCTAGTTTCACTCAAGGCAAAAAGCAAATACAAGCACCTCCCCTTCTCCCTTCCTTCCGTCTCCTTTCTCGCCCTTCTCAACCAAGGGCGGCGTATTGGTGTGGGTGGTTGTCCGGTTGGTCTTCGGGGTTTCGCCGGGAACACAGTCCTCCGGCGGATAACCAAATGAATATAATCGGCGAAAATAGCACCGAGCAGAAGAGACAGGCGTCCTATTCAAAGATGCCCATGGAATACGCAGAGAAGAGAGTGGGCGTTAGACTGAACACTCGTCTCTCGGTGCCGCCTTTGGGTCTAAGGAGGAGGTTTTATGATCAGATACCTAGTGCAATATCTCATCGAATGCTCTCCTATAGACGCAGATCCGACCTTCAAAGAAGCCAACATCGATGATCCAGTTTACGCCGCCACCAATCCTATACTCTTTGATTTGAAAAAGACGGGTCACAACTGTATAAAGTTACAGAGGGAGAAGATCGTCTCTCCGCGCTCTGGGGCGGAGGGCACGAGGAGTTTGTTATGGTGGACCTGATCTCGGTGACGGAAGAAAATTTTGTCCTAGTCACCGAAGTGACGATCTTCTCTGGGACAAGGCATAAAAGCTGTGTTTGTTGGAAGTGAACGATAGGAGAGATATCAATGATGGAGCCGTGTGGATGTTTCGTTACGACTGGATATTGGCCAGATACGACGGACTGCCTGGCGCAACGAGAAACAGCAAGGAGAGATGGATGAAGGGTTATTCTGTTCAGTCGATTGTTTGGATGTTGCTGTAAGCAAGGTACGTGTGGTCGTTAGAGGATAGTTAGGTGGGATTAGCGGGAGTCTGATAGTAGTACTTACTTTGTGTAGTGTAAATAGGCGTGGTGGAGTTGACGACACTCCACATAATGTTGATGGTTGAAATCTCTCGACACAGCTTTTTACATTCCATCAGTCATGGACATGATCTGTGCATTCTTTGGTGTTCCACCTCTTGGAGCCCCTCTTCAGCGCGAATCTCGGAACCACACCCTAATGTTATATTCTGCTCCTAACCACAACTTTTGCCATGGTGGTTGCCATTGTTGATTGCCTTCCAAAAAAGCCACTTACCGCGATCTGTCATCGGAGATCACTCGGGACACTACTTCCGCTATGTGTTGAAAGTGATGAACGTGTGTATTGTCTAAGTAAGGCTGAAGCCTCGAGTGAAAGGAGAATATAGGGGTAGGCCCATGCCTGCCGTGACTAAGCAACGAGTGAGATATTGCAACACTTCCTCCCTTGCTGCGTCCCGTATTTCCGTGAAAAACAAAGCAGCAAGCGCATATAAGAA